>Ga0247810_10000108_pt1 | contig 133891 bp, 126 predicted proteins | sample UWRJL119311C1_FD_179918 | JGI IMG/M metagenome (GOLD analysis project Ga0247810, IMG submission 179918) | Plant litter microbial communities from Arlington Agricultural Research Station in Wisconsin, United States - UWRJ-L119-311C-1 | ecosystem: Environmental > Terrestrial > Plant litter >... | reverse complement strand
GTCACATTACGACAGTGTTTCTTCATATACTAGGGGAGTTTGAGTCCGATCAAACAGCAGTTTAGTGCTATATGTTTTCATTAAATAAATAAAATTGTTATTGACAACAGTGATCCGAAGAATGTGGATATTCCTCTCAATTTGTGTCAAGCCCCTCCACCTACTACCGCATGACTACATTTGCGTAGTCAAGTTTGCGCAGATTGCAGTTTCGACATATCCTGGTTGGTCTTGAATTTTGGACTCGCCCCTGGTAATTACTGCGGAATGATTTTACGATCGAGCCTCAAGTATAGTGCATAGAGGAGCTATATCCGATCCCCAAGTCAGGAAATAGGGCACGGAAATAGGAGATGCTATAATCTAATGTCAATGCGGTGAGGAAAGACGCACGTTGCTTCTCGTAGTCTTGGATAAGGGGCGTAAGAGGCGCAAAGGGGCATATATTACTCGTTTTCAGGATAAAGGCCAAAGCAAATACCAGACTTGCATAAGTCCTTGCACCAACATCCAATATAGGGCACAGTTATATGGTGATTCATATTTTGAAGATTGACAAATAGATGTTGTTTTCGGCGCGTCGTTTCCGTCACTGATATATACACATCATAGTATAATATAGATTGAGGAACTAGATCGAAGTTGAGCCTACTAGTATCAACGGTTTATATTAGCAAAAAGGAACTTATTAGAGTTTCCCCATCAAAAAGACGGTGAGACGTCACCGCGGGATCTCAAGACTTTCCTGTGAACCTTCCGATGTTTATCTAATCTCTCTAGCGTCGGATCTAAAGCCAGTTCGGGTCGGGTCGGTTATTTTGGGAAATTTCTCTTGGGATCCCCAAGTTGACCAATCAAAGGGCCGCTGATCGTAAGCATTTCCTTTAATGGCTCCATAGAAAACTTGCGATTGGATCTTGGCATCTAATTCTCAGGCTTGGCAATGCAACGTGATCCTCATCGACGCCAGATCTGATCCGATTAGATAATATATATTGCACATTTGCAGAAGTATTCTTCGTATACTGCAACATCGACCCCTCGAGAAAGCCGTCAAGACGCAGGAAGACGGGGAACATCAAACAGACAACCGGCCACAGACTACCGTCGTGCGCGTCAACTGCGGAAAAGGAAGCCTAGAAGCATATCACGAGACGGCCTCACCTGTTTCCTAGGTTTGAACGACCATTCTCTCTCCCAGCACGAAGACGACGACCAGGTTGCACAGAGTCGTACAAGTGCCTGACGGTCATTACTCCATTCATCCCCGCCTCACCTCACTTCACCTCACCGCCATCATCGAGTATATATCGGAATACTCGCATCAGCAACGGTGTCGCCACCTCTGCTCAAAGACTTCAACGGCAGACCAGCAAGAGGACATTTTTCCTGAATAGCGCCGCACCACATTCTCGATCAGACGAGAAGCCAAAAGGGTTCGTTCATCATCCAAGGAACACCGGGGAGATTTCTCAACCTACACATACACGTAAACGTTCCCGCAAGACCCGTGTTGATCAGTCAGCCCTCCGGGTATAAATCCAGTTGGGAATCACCAGACGTTGATCCTGATGTTCTGATTATCTTGTCTTATCTAATCAGCTTCGAGCAAAGGTAATAGCCAAGCCGCCATTCGTTGATTTGGGAACCGTCTCGTCCGTGTCAGGAACCGTCACCACCTATAAAAGACATTCCGCCAAGGTACGCCGCAGCCCCCAAACAACCAAATCGTGTCGTAACGATCATCACATAACAGATCTTAAATATCCCTTTGCAACCCTGCGGTCGATACATCGGATTTATCTCCGAGTGGCCCTTTTTCTTGTTTAGAATACCCAATTTGCTGTCGTGGAGCATAGCTTACTGATCCCGGTTTCTAATCATCAAAGCTGCTTTTATATATTGGTTTTAATAGCACCTGCGGGCCTTACTCTTCGTTTGTACACCACCAAAGCGACACCCCATCTATGACCTGTGCGCTTAGAAACCGCTCTGGGACTGACTTCATGTCGGATCACCACCATCAAGGCACTCAAGGCGACATGGCTATCATAGGGAGGGAAGAAAGGTTCCCGGTTCGATCGAAACAAGATATTGAGCTTGCCCAGCATCTCGTTGGTCATTCTCTCGGGATGCAAGACGGCTCAGAAAATCGCGATGAGCAACGGACCAGACATAGCCCATCTCCAGCATACGAGCAAGGCATTGCCAATTCAAGGTTGACGCCCTCTTCAGATTCACGCCAGTTGACCCCAAGATCATCCTCACAAGATCGCAGTCAAAGAGAAAACTCTCAGTTTGATGCACCTATTATATCGCAATCTGACAGTATCCCCAGTGGCCAGGCTTGCAGGTACGTATTATTAAACCGTCGTTAAGATCTTACTAACATAAGGAAGTAATTGTGGTACAAGCAAAACACCTCTCTGGCGACGATCCCCACAAGGCGCGACCATTTGTAATGCCTGTGGCCTATACCAGAAAGCACGCAATGCCTCTCGTCCTACTAATCTCAAGAGACCACCTGCGACCACTACGGCCTCAGGGAATCCTTCACCAGAGCCGCCAAGACTGTCGCCTGCACCTTCTGGATCCTGCCAATCTGGAGCAAACTACGTTTCAGCGGATCAGGTATCGGGAGGTTCATGCCCTGGTGGTGGAAAGTGCAATGGGACGGGAGGTGCACAGGGTTGCAGCGGCTGTCCAGCATTTAACAACCGGGTTTCGAAGAGCACACATTTCAACATCCATGAGAAGCAAGCTTCAGTACAAGCGCAATCTGATCAACCCACCGATGCGCCATCCCCAATAGACGTCGCCTCTTTGCAACTTCAAGCGCAAAATGCGACTGTAGTCGTAGCCTGCCAGAACTGTGGAACTACCATCACTCCCCTATGGCGCCGCGACGAAAGCGGCCACACCATATGTAACGCATGTGGTGAGTAACTCGCCTCTTTCTGTCCTTTGTATCTTTGAAGAGTAATCGCAACTGACAAAACATAGGCCTGTACTATAAACTCCATGGCGTCCACCGCCCCGTTACAATGAAAAAGTCTATTATAAAACGTCGTAAACGTGTCGTTCCAGCCTCCCAAAATCAATCTACAACCGACAATGCACCGTCCCCAGATTCCGACCGCCAATCACCTCCGGTGCAACAGACTCAATACACCGAAATAGAACGAGGAACCACCAATCCTGACGGTTCCGTAAATCTTGGCTTCCGAACACGTCTTCCCCCAATTACCCATCAAACCCAAAGTCTACCACCAAACCTAAACCGACCAAGTGGCTCCAACACATCAGATCTGCAAAACTATACATCGGCATCTCAGTCATATCACGATCGCCCAGACTCTTTGTCTAACGACAACCGTCTCCCACCAATGACATCCTACCCTGCTCTTCCCCGACAACCGAGTCTCAGCCCCAATTCCTTCCTCTCACCGTCACGAAAACGGTCGTTCAACGATTCTATCGATGGCGATGGCCAATCTAAACGCCTCAGTTCGATAAAAAGCATTCTCAATCATACGGCTTATGATGATGAGGGGGATGTTGAGCCGAATGCGAGGAGGCGGTACAGCCCGGGTGTTGCGAACTCCGGGACTGGCTATGGAGGTGCTGGGGCGGAAGTGGTTCGGGAAGCAGAGGAGAGGGAGAAGCTGGAAAGGCGGGAAATGTTACAGCGAGAGGCGGAGAGGATGAGGGAAGCGCTGAAAGCGAAGGAGAGAGAGCTGGCTGAATTATGACAGTTAAGCTAACCGGTCGATGTTAGTAGTTATGATCGTAGTGATGTTATAATGATAAACAGAAAAAATAAACATGTACACTTATATCTAGAATACTAGCTATTCCCTTGCCGTGAATTTCGCAACTGAAATTTAGCAGAGAGCGCAGAGATGTGAAGGACGAGGGAGGAAATATGGCTGGTGCTGAGAAATGATCACCAGCAGAGCTGGAGAAGAAATGAATAAAAATATCAAACATAGTTCAGAAGACGAGGAGATTATAGCAGTTATCTGAAAAGCTGCCATGAGTAAGAGCACATCACTAGGGTTTGTATTGGTCACATTGGGTAGAATTAGGGCCCGTTTATCTTAATAAACATTCACTGCATGTAATTTTCGCTTTTCCTGTTCGGTCCAGAAATCGTCCCTTATCCATCTTGAAATCTAGCCGGCGGTATTATTGATCTTGCTTCGCTTGTGGATACTTGCGCAGGTAGTATGCCTTTTGGTAATACCACCAGATGCGCCAGCCTGCTAGGACTACCAGCGTGACGGGCACAGTGACCGCCCAATAGATCCAAAAGTCACTCGCAACAACCTTTGTTTTCTTATCCGTATCTAAGGATAAGCTGTCTTGCGATGAAGCCTGCCAGTCAAACATAGACATGCTAAATAGCGTCTAAATCACGATTCAGTCAGCAGGGATGGCTTGTAGATCTTGTACAACCCTTACCGCTACGAAAGTAGGAGGCAAAAAGACAGTCGTCACGAACGCCAGAGTCTTCATCGCTGAACTATCAAGCCCGGAAGCAGCTGCTATCCGGGAACTGAGGCTACTTTCAGACTGTGCTACAAAATTATATAGCTATTGGGGGTTTCCATAATTAGCTAACTTCACTCGTTAGGGCAAATTATTGAGTGAACACACCACAGCTAGCTGCAGATCTAGTCTTTGTTTCATCGCGTCCACAAACTCCGAAGTGGATGTGATGGCACATTCCGAAGCTTCAATTGATTCTTTTATTTCTCTCCCTAAGCTCGTGAGTGCATCCGGGTGAAATTGTTGCAACTGGTCCTGAACACGGCAGAGGAATTGGCAGTATCGAAGGTCCCATTTCAATACCCCTAGAAGGTTTATTGAATCTGTCATTGTAGTGTTCAGGAGCGATGTTAGACTGATCCGATCCTCCTCGTTCCCCATCAACTGCCTTAGATCAGCCGGGCCGAACGGCATGCCGCCAGCGAGACGTCCCGAGTACGTGACACCAAGCCGCGACTCAAGGGAGGTTGTCTTGGGTGACAGTTCCTGCTGTACAAAACTCTCAACTCTATATTTGTGTTCCTCTAATAGAATTAGTGGTATCAACAATGGATGGGCCCAGAGTGACACGGATGATTTTATTAGTTCTTGAATTCTTTCAGTGTGCGAGAGCATTGGTGCCCCGGTTACGTGGTTGGTTTGGGTCAACAGACTCCAGCCATGTAAGAAAGCTGAAGTAGCACCAGTTTCAAATGAATGGGATAGAGCGAGACCATAGTTCCCAAGTTGGAACATTTGCGGAACCTTTACGGTAATTGCTAGATTTGTCTTGATCAGTTACATATCAGGAGAGAATAGTATCTCTGTATATCTTACCGACAGATTCAGCAACCTGGCTACCAGGAACAGGAAATTTGAATTGGCAAGACTGTCGTCCACCATTTTCGTTCAAGGTTGGGATAGTTCCAATGGGTAATTGAAACGCTTTCTCAACAGCCAAAAAAGACCTTTTGCTCATAGCAAAACCTAATGGTCTCCAGCCAAGCCGCTCACATATGAGCAGGCGAATAGAACCATGTCCTTTTCCCAGTTGGCTCTGAATTGGCTGCTCAAAACGGCCTCGCTGGCATAGCCAGTCATCCACCTCACTATCTTGAAGATAGCCATGCCGATAATTGTCAGGAGATATTATATCTAAACACAATGATTAATATACCTGAATTTAATTATGAAAAAGGAATAGCATCGGTAAAGTAAATGTGTGGTCATACCGGTGCCTTTATGAGCCCAGGTTTCAATAAATGCGAGTTGCCAATCACGTGGCTCCCATCGACTCTCATCAATAATCTCCTGCCGCCCTATACCGAACATTCTCTTGCGCCAGGCGTCGGTGACAGCCGTAGGCCCGATATGAATTGAGTGAGGGCTAAGTAACTAGTTGTGCTGCAACCAGAATATTGCAGTTGCAAAAAACAATAACACTCTAGAAGGTCGTCAGCTCAGCCGATTGTGATAAGCTAATACATTAGTGGGTACTAAGCGACCCAATGAATATAAAAGCATCCATGCAATTTCTGATCCAAAATATTGAGATTGACATTTTCCTAGGAGTATTGGATCTTTGATTGAATTAAGTATTACTTCTTATTTTATGAGAGTTTGTTGAATTTTAATGTGCTTTAGTAGCATTTCAAGATCGCATAATTACCTACCATGAACCCTGCTTCCTTGTTCACCTACTTAATCAGTACTTGTAGAGGAAAAATTACAAGAGTCTTAAATACTCACGGCAAAATATCATAGCCAATTCAGGTACTTAACCGCTGTGATTCACGAACATATCTGTATTTAAATTTGACGTAAGATTGCAAAAAGTCCACTTAACAGTAAATGCTTAGATTTCTAGCTCGCAGTGCACTAAGAATACATTGAAGTCTGCGTCTTTTTTGAGCACGATAAATTGATGACTATGGAAACCGTTAATACATTGTAAGCGCAATGACCAACTAAAGCAATTTAGGCTTTCCCTTTCTGCTTCTTCCGCATTTCCTGGAACTTTCTCCACTGCTCAAATTCTTCCTCTTCTGTCTCAATGGCGGCCTTAGAAGTACCCATTTTGGGTGGCCCAGGTTGACTCTTATTGCTCTGTTTCTTTTTGTCACTTTCCTGTTGTTCTTCTTCCGGTTCTGCATCCAGCTTTTTATCATCTTCGCTATCTTCACTAGTATCTGAAGAATCCTCAATGTCACTCTCGGAATCTTTCAGGCTCCGCCCAGTACGGTGGTAGACTGCGTTTGTGCTCTTCTCTGATCTAGCTGATCGCCCGTTTTCACCAAACCTATCATGGCGCGTCTGTTCTCTCCGCGCTAATTCTGCATCTATATCACCTAGGGTTTCTTTCATGTACTCGTCAAATTCTTTAGACGCCGCTGCAACTGTCTTGAATTGTGATTTGCCTAATGTTACTGCTTCTGCACCAGGCTGTCTCGCATCATACTCAGCAAGCGTGATAGCTGTTTGGAAAGCATTTCTTATCTGTCTTGAGTGAGGGAAAAAGACTCGTCAACTGTATGTTCCACAAATTAGCATAGGAACGTACCTTCCATTCCAATTAGCTAGGCCTTCTCGCGTCATTCGCTTGAAGTTTGACTTTGCAAATTTCATGATCTCTTTAGACTTAATCTTGAAATCTGTTGTGTGCGACTTGCTCTGCTCTTTGAGTGTGCGGTCGATGAGAAGCTCGTAGAGTTTGAGTGTAGGTTCGAGATCAAGACGCGGATAAAATAAACTAATATGAATTCGAGATTTGAAGGCTGGATCAATGCCGCCGACACGGTTTGTGGTTAGGAAGAGCACACCCTATGATACCAGTTGTCATTGATGTATGCTGTATCATTACAAGCTACTTACACTGTAGTATTCTAGGGTGCGGAGGAAGACGCTAACCACGGCGTTTCGTCTCAAATCCGTCTTATTGCTAGTAGGCTCTAATGTCAACAATGATTCCAGGAGAGCTCAGTGTTCACTCACCGCTTAGCCAAAAAGACGCTGCTTAACATTAGCTATACCGTTACTCAAAGAAGTTGTTGCTCTTGTCACTTACTCAGCCTCATCAAGAATGAGTACGCAACCCCATTTGTGAGCCAACTGGAAGTTAAGTTCTAAGTTAGTCTCTACTTCAGAGGCAGTTTCTCCAATATCTCCACATGTGATTGGAAAGAGCGGCCTTTGAGTAAGATCTGCGACACATTCCGCTGTTGAGGTTTTCCCCACCCCTTCATAGTTAGCCGGGTCGATTGCCTAATTTCGGTATTAATCATACCTGGTTCTCCGTGGAGGAGAATTATAAGGCCTTTGCCTTTCCCTCTGATAAGATCCATGGCAGCTCCTAAATTGGAAGTAGCTCCAGAATCAGGCATTACAGGCTTTGCGTGGTTTTGCACGAGCGCCCTAACAGTCTCCTTATGCCCCGGGGGGCTAAGATCTATCAATTGGTGCATTCTTATTTAATTACTAAGGTATCTCGCAAGGTTACTTACAGAACTAAACCATCAAAGTTGTTGGTATATTTGACGTCTGAAAGATCATCAATGTCCAGTGTAACTATGCTACACATTAGTTAGGCACAATAGCACTCGTAATCATACAAACCCCATTGCCTGCTTCGCAAAACGAAGCCATAGACCCAGTGTGGAAGCAATATCTTGTCTTTCTCGGGAAAGTCCTTTGCTGAGAACGGTTTCAAAGAGGATGAACTTTTGTCAATATACTCAACCATTTGTTCTTTGTCCAATTCGAGGTCTTTTTGAATCACATCACTTCCACAACCTTTTTAAATAAGCTTATGCGCTATTTTAAAGATGAAAGTTGCAGCGAACGAGTTTACTTACAGCCTTCGTTGTATTTTGGATGTGTGCAGAAAGGTGCCATTTGCGTTTCGCGTGGATCAGCCACTGTGAGCATGATCTCGTCAAAAACTAATTCACGATGCCATCCTGGATTTCTGCTGATTGCAAGAGTTTGATCAATAATAATTTGCCCTTCGATCTGCAATGGGGTAAGTAAGCATCTCTGCTATCATATTGTTAGGCCAACATGTGGAGTTGGATTACCTACCTCTTCGGCCGGCTCGTCCAGCGTCGTGCCTACAAACATTTTGTGCGCGTAAGGAAGACTTGTCAACGCAAGATATCGGGCACCTCGACTTAGGAGACTTTCTTTGATTGTTCTCAACGAAATATCAAATTTTAAAGGGTACACTGCCAGCGAGTTAATGGCCTTTGACCCATGATATCTATCCGTTTAGTTAGCTGGAGTATTATATAGCATACCTTGATCCTTCTTGCAACAGTTTCTTGACTCACTTGCGGATGGAAAAAGAACGTAACTCAGGTCCAAATTCAGTTCCAGAAAATATGAGGCTGTAACAGTCTACAGTAAAGCCGTCTAGGCGCCTAAGCTTCCTTTCGTTATCTATCTGAGAGATCAATATGTCGCGGCCACCCTTTTAAATCAATTAGAATAATCTTCCATATTTTGCATAATGACAGCCATGGGCTCAGTGATTACCGTAAAGTTGATGGCACGGTAGATCGTTTTTCTTGTGGATTGAGAGATCACCTCTTCTCCTAGCTCGAACAAGTGCCACAAGTCTGGAAATTCTATACTCTTAGCCGTGCCATCCCTAATTCTGGTTCGAAGATCGAATGTTGATTTCAAATCGACATCAAGAAATTCAATCAGTAGTTTTAAGTCTGCGAGGAGATGGCTATCGCTGTACTCGGCATCAACCATGTTTGAACTGTCTTGTGCTCCTTCTTTAACATGAGATGCTTCTTTGTTCCCACTTTCGGTTTGGTCTTTGATCTGCAGCTTAGACTCTAGGTCTCGTACGCTCGCTCTAATTGCCTCCTCAAAGACTACTAATATTTTGAAGGGCCTCAGAATGACAAGGGGTGGGTAGGAAGATTCGGATTCACCATATGGAATGAATCTTGACGTAGAGAGAGCCTGCCCAGTTATTTGTTGCACATGAGTAGCTAAACGACGAGGGCGAATTCTAAGCCTTTTCGGTGTGTAATGTATCGCAGATACGTCAGTCGTTACGCTAGTTGCAGGGTCTTTCGAGGGGATTTGATCCACTAGTACTTCTATAGCAGGCTGTTGATACGTAGGAATAAGGATGGGAAAATGATGTTTTGGTTCGAATTCTTGCAGTGTGGATCGCTTAAGTTCGTGGCGATATACAGGATGTTCTGGTGGTTTCAATATCTTGAAGCCACTGGGCAACCCTCCGATATCGTTCTTAAGCCTTTGTACCTCTTCTTCTAGCACTCCCACTCGGGAATCAGTGAACGACAGGTGCAGCATGGCTTGAATTCTCCTAATATCAAGATTATTCCGCTCCTTTCGTACTAAACGCTCAACTTCAAATTGGTAGCCTGAGTCGTCAATCTTCCTCCGAAGTTCTGGCATATTTTCTGAGACCCCAAGTACCTTCTGAACTATACCATGTAAGAGGCTTGCTTCCCTCTCGTTTTCCACGTCCAGTTTGACAGGAGCTTGTTTCTGCTTTTTTTCACTATTCTCGCCATCATTCCGAACGATAGATTCATTGTTTTCTGAACTTTGTTCATTCCGATCAGGGACGAAAGGCGTAGCATGATAATCCGTTTCTGTATTTTTAAGCGTATTTTCATCGGTCTTGGAGCTCGAGTGTTGCGCTTCAGAAGCACCAATATTTATTTGGTCTGCCATACCGAAAGTGAAAATCAGATTCTTGATAGAAGTAATGTTGTCATAATTGTTGACGAAGACATGATTTAATGGTATAGGACTGGCAGATGCTTAAATAGTGGGATGTAAACGCCCGACCATCATTGGATTTGCCATACATATGATTTAATTGGTCTTCCTGCATGTTTAATATAGTGGACTCAGCAGCCGATGTAACCATGAGGCGTTTAAGTGCATCGATGAGTATACTCGTTGGACAGCATTGTGCCGTATTCACATTTAATTGATGATGTTTGATTGGGTAAAACACGAATCCCACACCGAGTGCATTATCCCATATGTGAGTGAGGCTGCAGATTACCAAGCGAACAACTCGGCACAGGCTCTTGCCAGAATAATAGCGCGGTTTATGCGGCATAGCTATAGATGTGACCCGATAAATTTAAGGCGTCTTCAACAAGATGACATTTTATTTCTCGAGTACTTGACCTATTGGTACTACGATGACCTTTCAAATTGCTAGATTTGATTCAAAACGATCAGTCAAGCTTACATTGACAAAAGCTGGTGAGAAAAACGATGGAGAATTCTCCGCGAGAGGAATTCAGGCTCTCGCGACCCCGAATAATCGACAACGAGGCTGCAATGTTTGTTGAGAATAAGATAGTACTTACTGGCCAGCAGTCTCCTGTATATGCTGCTCAGCTAGATCGGTTTGTGTCGGTCGAGGAAGGATTTAAACAGCAAGAGATAAGGTATTTGTCTGAGCAGCCTACGGCAGGTCCCTTTCTAACATGCAGAAAAGTAAGGACTTGTGGATAGCCGCGGATGACGAAAAGAAGAAGCTTTTTGAACTCATGGGGGCAGTTCAAGTCAAGATAAGCAAGAAAAGTAAATCACGGTATCAGCCACTAGATTTGCGAGGCTGCACGTGGGAAGAAGTGATGTCTGAGATCCAGGAAACTAGTCAGAGATGGAAAGGATTGCCTGGCAAGTCAAAAGGCAGAAAATGTCTTGAGGTGTTAGGACACGATTCTGGAGCATTTCAAGCTTGGCTTGGACTTCTCCCTGCTGGAGATTATGGATCAAGGTATGCTCAGCTACAGTAGTTCAAATTCATGTTCTCTAATACGAGAACAGCATATGCGGTGTTTTCAAGCTTGCTATTGGCGTAGGTTGAGTACACCTTCGTTGAGGTTTGTACAGGAAAAGATTGACATGATGTATAGGCAGCAAATCGATATGTGGAAGTTGAGGACTCCATTTTTGAAACACTTTCAGAGCTTCCTGAAATTATGGAAGGCGCAAGGAAATATGTCCAGATTTATCGAGATCATCCAGAACACCTGCTTGAACGGAAGACCTTTGACCTTTATCTCTCAATTCTGAAATGCCTTACCCACATAATGCAATTTTTTGCCGATAGCTCTACAAGTGAATACTCCCCTCCAACATAATTGTAGATACCAGGCTAAGACCAATGATACAGAAAAGTTTCTCGAGCCGATCACCAGGCAGAAAACGTATAAAAACGCATTCACATTAAGTTTAGAAGAGGTCAAAAAGAACGCCTCTAGGATCAAAGATGAAGCGCAACAATGTTTAGCTTCGCGAAATGCTAAGATCGACAAGAATGTTGAGTTCCTTCTCGATGATGTAGATAGCCTCCCAGAAAGAATCTCAGAGAAGATATTTCAAAGGCTTTATCTTCTTATGCGAAGTAGTAGTCAGCAGTTCAACACCAGAGAAGGTGACAAGCTGATCCCAATTCATTGAGGTTGCAAATGAATGACATTTCATTAGTCACACAACCATCAGATGAATCCCTAAAGCTAGACATGACTGTTAATGAGCTTAAAATCAAAGAAAATGCAATACATGCGTCTGGTGAGTTTCTGACAGCTGGAAAAGTCCACACAAAGCCTTAGTAACAAGTATGTCAGATGCTACTACACCTGCAAAGCTTCTAGACCTACTCCAATACGATGCAAAGCTTGTATCGCAAGACCTCGACACATTTCGAGATATTGATGAAAAACTTGATGATACTGGAAAGTCCAGAGCAGCCGCAATGGTTACGAGCGATAAGCTCAGAGAATGGCTAATAGGGGACGCCTTTTCAAGCCCGTTGTTAGTAAACGGCCACTGTGATCTGGAAGCAGCAGAAGGGCCGTCACCTCTAAGCTGTGTCGATGTGCAACTGGTAAAATTCTTCCAACAGAGCCATCAAGCTCTTGTAATCACATATTTCTGCAGCCAGCACAGGGAAGTTGATCACCGATCGCGAGGATCGCCTACAGCTACGATGATGGCAAGTCTCGTTTTTCAGCTTCTTAATCACATGATAGATAGAGGGATTGAAGTTGAGCTTTCATTCCTGACAAAGACGGACCTCAGAAACGTAGAGCGCATGAAACTGGAGATTCTCTGCATTCTGTTTCGAGAGATCACATTACAACTCCCACCTAATACAGTGCTGCTTTGTGTCTTGGATGAACTTGCTATGTACGAGACGGCCAGCTTGGAAAGAGAAACGGATGCGATTGTGCGGCGACTGATGCGTTTGGTTGCCAAATCCGAAACTGTGTTCAAGCTTTTGATAACTTGTCGAGGCCGTAGCCTTGAGTTTCAGAAGCATTTCGGTGCAGAACATATACTTGATCTGCCAGTGGAGATTGAAGTAGACGATGCAGCGATGTGGAGGATTACGAATATCAAGATGAAGTGAGATGGGATTGTTTCCCCTGGAAGTGGGCGGCGCGTGGAGTGGCATACACTCCCGTGATGTCCTCTTCTTGGCACAACCGTAGCATAAACGAGTGGATAACATTCCATGATGCTAGTAGATGCGGTAGCAAAAAAATGCGATGTTCTAGAATAACTGTTCAAGAATTCTCATATCCTTTGTTAACGTGGAGAGATTCGGTAGATTTTCAAATCTACCATGGTTTAATTTAACTATATTACGAGTTTATCGCGCTTTCGGTTCTAGTCTTGCTCGAGTAATTTTAGAAGTAATTTTAGCTGCGTGTCAAGGACAAGAGAGGATGAACTGCCTCCATACATTTGCCATTCAAAAGTACAAGAAGATACTCTATTCACTTGCCACTAGTTCTTTCAACACGTCTAAATACAAAATTGGTATCGCTCTATTCTCCCATCTGCACTAAAACTTCCTCTTCTTTCCTATACTCCTATATCTTGACAAAATTTCTCATGAGCAGAATCTAATTTTGTCCCTCTACACGTCGTTTGATCTTTGCATAGTAGTCGTAAAGTACAGTATGATTTTATGTTCTAGAAACCTAAAGAAATCTAACGCCCAGCTTTCTTCCAACGGTAGTGCACGAAAAGTCGCCCTGTCTTCCACTAGAGTTGCCAACACAAGGGTTGATCTTTCCAGCTCTTGCCCCTGGCTTCAGCTCGCAACCTTCATCATATTTTTTGGTGTTCGCATCATCAGGCTGCTCTCCTCTCACTACTGATTGAAATGTGTAGGCTGAAGGTTGATAACCCCAAGAAGCAGCGACGGTTCCTGCAGGATATTTAGTTGCTCCTGCTGGAAGAGGGGCACCTGTTTCGATCTCAATATATGACCCATCTTCGGCATGTTTTGGCTTGCTCCCGAGAACACCATAAAGTACTGGTGCTTCTGCCTGCTTAAGGTCTCCTTTTGGTATAGATGAAGCACCAATCCCATGGCCGGGTATCCATGTGTCGGTGACCATAAAGCCTTTGCAGACCAACATCGGTCTTCCTGTTGTTTTGTCTGTGGTTTCATAGGAAAAGAAATCCTGGTTCTTTGAAAACGGCTGAGATTCAAGCCATTCGAAATGCTTCTTTGCGTATCCTTTGATCTCGTCGTCTGTGAACGTTGGGGCAGCTTTACCTGGAGTTGGATTGTTTTTGAAAAAGGCGTTAGGCGCTGTTGCCTTTTGTGCCCAAAAGTTGGCATAATATTTTTCTACCCTGGTGCCAAAGTTCACTTGTCTTTCCTTTAGAGCATCACCGACTACTGTTTTTTTGGCTTCCTCTTTTGCTGGCTCCCCTTCTATCTTTGCCTTTTTGGGTTCTTGGGGGTTAGAAGGGGACCCAGGACGCTTTGGGACCGGCCCCCCGCCAGTAGGAGTTCCCCAAACTACCTGAAGTACAAGAAGAGTGGCGAAGAAGTATAGCATAAATCGATGAGGTTGGACAACCATGATTAGTATGTAAGGCTTTTGGAGTGCTATAGAGAAAGAGAGAATGAAGCTATTGTATATCAGAAATAAATGGAACTTGAGTGCTTGCAATGTGTTAAAGTGGCAGATGGATGTGATTTGAATTGTTTGGTATAACAGGACAGGACATCTTTATGATATTTATACGAGTCGTGCTTGTGCGAACAGAATTGTCGTCAGCCTCACAAGATGAGACATGCGGTGCAAGAAGGAAGTCTTTGAAATGCCTCGAAGGAAGGCGATTTCACACACAGAGATAAGCAGAAATGGCGCTACGGCCATAATAGAATCTTTGTTCCATCTCGGCAGCAACTGAAAGTGTGGAGGTGCTTCTAAAATGAGCATATCTGAATGAGCAGGAACAAGACAAAGACAATCAAACCTAATTCCGACAGAGATGCCGTGGCGCGGTCGCTTGGGGGATTTCGTTGGTATTTCGCTTTCTGATACTATTTTCTAATAAAGTTCAAGGTAGGAGCCGCATCTTGAGTCATGTCGTGGAAAGAGTAGGGATTTAAGGTAACTGCTGCGCCGCCGCCGTGGCGGTGAAGCAAACGCCAACCAGTACAATAGCACTACGATGATCAGTCCTACCAAGCTTTCCCGTATATATGCATATATATACACCTCCGCCTCTTCCTATGCGCAAGGATCGATGCAAGAGTAAACTTTAATCAGTAGATGTGGGGTTTGATTCATCAGATGAGCTGGGAGCAGTACCGCCAGCCTTAAGAGCACAATCCTGGACGTACAATATTGCGCAATCAGTACGGAGCCCCTCCTAATCCATTCTGATATTGAGAAGTATTGATAAATATACTGGTATTACTGTACTTACTATTAAAAACAAACTTTGCATGCTTTGTGTCTGAGGCATTTCTGCAGCAGCAGTACCCGCCCCCAGAATCTATTCTCGGTACTGTAATTTTCACAACCAACAACAACATTGCAATTTTCTCAAGGTCTTGTTTGACTACTTGTTTGCTGTTCTCATATCTTTAACATGAGTCAACAGAGAATCACCTATTTCTTCCCACGCGTCTCGATAAAGAAAAGATCAAATGCATCTGATGCCGAATGTCGTTTCCTCGCCCTGCCACCAAAGATTCGACTGCAGATCTATTACGAAGCGGGTCTCCAAACCAAACAGATTATTCACCTTAATAATTGGAGACCATCTAAACGGAGGTTTGATGACCCTCGACTCTGGGAAAATGGTTATCATCCTAATAGATGGGATCCATCTAGACATGCCCAAGAAGAACGCGCTGCACCACTGCCTACGAATTTGTTGGCAGTATGTCGGTCTGTACATGACGAAGTCCGAGCTGTCATGTACGGAGAAAATCGGTTTGTCATCGCAAATAAAATGGCGCGGGCTCTGCGCGCGCTTGAAAATATGAGCGATGCTACTCTTCGAGCAATGACGTTCCTGACTATCCGTTTCAATGTTTCATCCTGCGAGAACTGGTGTTGTGGAGGTCGAACTCATGTATGTGACAATGCGGTTAGTGAATGCCGAAACCCGATAAGCCATGATATTCCTCTCGATCATTCCACGAGTGCAGGGCAGGTCCTCATTTCTCAATGGAAGCGCATCTGCGTACAGCTTGCGAAGGCTCTTGAGCCGGGCAAGCTGGCATTATATATCATATGCGACTGTGCTAATGTGGAGACTGCCCGATTGGTCAGTGAGTCGCTATATTTACTACCTGCTCTTCGAGACTGTGGAATACGACTTGCTATTCAGTACAATGAAGAGATATCAACTTTGGCAAAAGCTGTCGTGTTATCACTGACGCGTACTTCACAACCTGTAGCTCCACCTTTCCGATTTCTCGATCTTCCAGAAGAAATCCAATTACATATTCTCAAGGAAACGGCCCTTTACAACTCAACTGTTAGTTTTCGTCAATATGGCTTCGGTTACGAAAGAAGATGCAAGAAAAGAGGGAGGGTCGGCGAGAATCTCGTTGAGAAGTTTTACGTAGATTCCAGGCCACTGTTACAGTGTTTCTGCAGCTATGCGCACTCGGCTTTCTTCCTGCGCTGCAATTGCAAGGACAACAACTTTCCATCAGCTTTCTTCTCTGTCAGCCACGAGTTCAGAGATGCCGCAAAGCAGGTCTTCTTCAGCAAAAACAAATTTGTTTTATCCATCGCGGGGCCCAATACAGATAATCCTGTATATTCTAAACCCCAATTTCCTCTGGTGGACGATGATATGACAGATGAAACGAATCCAGCTGGTCCTTCACTCAACTCGAGGCTCGCGAGATTCCCTCGATCGTCAATCAAATTCCTAACAGAATTGCGACTTGAGGTCCCGTGGCTTGACAATCTGGAATGCTTCCTCCCAAGCCACAGCGGATGGAAATACTGGCTCGACACAGTTGATATCTTATCTCGAGAAGCAAATCTTGGAGCTCTTACCCTTGAGTTAGACCTCCAAGAAGTGGTCTTTTCCTGGGAAGAATTGGAGAAAAATTCATTATCCGACATAATAACCGACACAGGCTACGAAGATCGTATGCTCCAAACGTACAAGACCTTCATACAACCCATGAGTGTCTTACATGGTTTAAAGAAGCTTTTCATCTATCTCAACTGGGAATCGACGCATCAAGTCTCGGACAGGAGGCAAGGGTATGAAACGATGCTCGAAAGGATTGTCATGGGAGACAACTATGATGCGGCGAAATATGGAAAAGGTTTTCGACATCTTGGTTCTGTGGAGGAATCAAACTATCTTCAATAGAGTGGTAGTGATGGTATGTTATCTAAGAGCCCAGAATATCAGAATGTACACTATATCACGGCCATGTGCAAGGCAATAGTAGTACAGTCAAACCAAGTGATAGGAAGGATGGCTAGCAGCAGCAAATAATACTCTGCGGAAACACTAGGGAGGGACCGGCTTGTAGCGATACAAGGATTATATCGGAAAAGGAGAAGCAGCAATCAATAATAATAATGGCGTGCATCTGAAGTCCTTGCGGCGCTTATCACAGGTGCATTGCTGCTTGAACCAGGCAAGCAGGCGAACGAGGCTAATCGCAGCTCCAATGCTCCCAGATCAAGGGAGGGGTCTGCTTCTAGTGATGGGGTTCCTATGTGTCAGAGAGTAATTTCTCCTATGTTGAAGATAAGGCAAGCAACTCTACAAGCCGTTTTTACAAACGAAGCGAAAAGCTGAACGTGTTATCTACTGGAAACTATACCACAGTGTGTTTAGTAGACAAAATATCATCCTCTTTCCATCAATGAAGCAGAACACTTTGTTCTCACGCACATATAGTACAACATAGATTAGAAGCTCAAATATTTCAATATTTCAATCTCAATTACTTGACATCTATAAAAAGCCAGCCATCTTAAAGAGCTCGATAATGCCGGACTCTGTGGAAAGCGCGTATTATTCGGTCCTCCTTTTTCGCCATCCGTCTATAGCATGCACTCCAAATCATAAGACCATAGCTCATCGTACACTTTCAGCCCTCCTAAATTCTCTTACAACTACTCCTTTGCTTCTGGTTCCAACTACCCGCTTGGTCACCTCATCTGCTACTGGGTATATTTATGTAGTTGTTTAAACTTGTTCCGCGCCCCATCCGCCATCGGCCTCCCTATCCCCAAGTGTTAGCCTTCATCTCAATACACCAAGTTACAGGTTGCCTGGGGTAGGGAGTGACAGGTCGTCAAAGAAGCCGAACCGCTTCGACCCCTTTCAAGAAGGACTAGGCGGTTCCTCTACAATCGGCTCATCCGACAAAACATAAGGCATAAAATCCACAAACCTCATATTCGCAGGCGGCTCAATAGATGGGACGAATTCCAATGCAACGTATGCGATACCAATGAGACCGATGACGGTACCGAAAATCTTGTTTAAGACCCACTCGTCGAGGAGGATGCTGCCGACGAAGATGTAGACTGTTGTGCCGTTTTTGCGTCAGTAATCTGCTGTAGGAAGGAAAACGAAGGTATTGGAGTACGTACAGACTCCACGGCCAACAAAGGAGAATAGGAAAGATGCATATCGAGAGACTTGTGGTGGAATTTGGAACTCTGCAATCTATCAGTTTATGTAACTTATATTCGGGATCCTGAAGCTACGAACCAAGAAGTGCGGTGGCTGTAACACAAACGTTAGTATAGCGTCCTCTCAATAATTTGGATCTATGGGAGAGCTTACCAAGACCGAAGATGATGACGTAAACTGCGATGATGATGTTTGTGCTATCCCGAATCAGTTCCCGTCTTCTAGCATTTGGCAAAAAACACGTTCTGTGCTGGCTTGTTTTGGGAGGGGGAAAGCTCACAAATGGAATGACGGGAAAATATGTAGAATGGCACCAGCGACCATCAGGCCCCCGACTCCCAAGTTGACTAAACGGCTACAGAAAGATAATGATTAGCCACCTTCCTCTCCTTTTGGATATGTGTGCCTTAGATGGCAGATCGTCGTTGCCTTGAGCGCGCAAAGCTTTGACGAGGGGTTGCAAGCTTACAATGCATCAGAGAAATCCATTGCTAAAATTGTTGCAGTCGCGGAAACGAGCAGAAGTTGATTGGGATGGTGATGGAGGAGTCGAAGCTTTGTTGACTGTCTGTGTAGGTATGGATTAGAATGTGGTTGATGAAAGATGATGCTACAGCTACAATGGGTGACGGAGAGCTTGGCTTTTTGAATTGACGCGAGGCCGGATATGGAAGGTTTAAGCTCGAGCCAAGACAACGACGAACTGTCGTTTATTTATTAGGAGATAATCATTATACCAAACCGTCAAATAATTAATTTGCTAGCAGAATTGAAAGTCTATAACTCTAAATTGTATAACATAGTATAGCACCAATATTTCCAACATCGTGATGCAATCGAAATTGAGTTTGTACTCTAGAGAAAGCATGAATATTTGTAGCTATTTCGATGTATCATGGCGAGCGGGATAACTTGTACCATAATACATATCTTTGTTTGTATTTCACACAATCTATTTAAGCTCTAAATGTAAAGAAAACACCCCACTGTCTTCCACAAATTGATCTTCTTCTTCTCCGTCTTCAATCGCCGCCTTCTCTTTTTACTAATGTGGGGGTGGGGGACCGTTTGGCACGAAGTCCTATGCAATACATGGTCAGTTCATTCACACCTCTTCTTTTAACGGATAAAATTGAATAATTACTAACTCCCATTACACGGGTCCAGGATAAATGATTGTATAGTGTCTCTCTATAGTAAAAATGACATGAGCTAGTTTTCATCTACGATAGTTGAGGGTACTATCTTAATACAGGCGATGCTCTCATCCTCCTCCTTCAGGACTTTGACATGTAGCTTCCTAGCCTCTTGTTCCACATCGCCGACTGTCATTGTCCTTTCTAATAAATCCCCAATTACCGACCCATGCTTTATAGAAGCCAAGTAGCTACTCTTCCACAAGGGCACAGCCCTTCCATCCCTTGTGTCCGAGCTCCAGAGCGTGACAGCCAAGAATAGCATGACGGAAAGCATCATTACACTATAAGCTACGATCCACGCCTACTGAAATTCATAAATTACTGTTGAAACACTTACCTCCCCTTTATAGTTTAACGTTCCTTCTGTGTCTTTGCCACGCTCATTGCCCTGTCTCGTAGTTTGAGTTTGGGATTTTGGCTGGCTAGGCTCATAATTACGTCTCATCTCATTTGTCATGCTCATCGCCAACGCGTCGAAGGTTTTGAACACATTTTGCCTGTTCCAAGACCAGAGACCCTCCAATTTAGCAGGCATAGCGTCCGTCAACAACGACAACCCGCGCGGTCCAAAAGATGCTCCATTGAACCCCACAGCGTTTTTACCAAGCTTCTTTTGAATCTCTTCATGCAGCCTGGGTTCGTTTTCCCCTTTTTTGAGGAAACTCGTTTGCATGTGTGCGCTAAGAGACTTTATAGAGATACTTGAGATAGCATAAGAGATCAATGATTTATTATTCTGGTTCGCAAGGACCAGCTCTGCGTTATGTACCGCCGACCAAAGTTCGTTGAATTCTAGACTGGTCATTTCTTCTGGGGGGGCCTTGGTACTTGGTAAGGCGTCTCCATATTCGTTTGAACGCTGCCAGGAAGAGGGTTGTCGAGTAATGTCACGAGCCTCGGTAATGTTTTCAATGAGAATGTTTTGCCTTACAGATGAATCCACGTTCTTGACACAGTAGTACAGCGCGCATTCTGTAGCCTGCATAGAGATATCGGGCCACTTCTTTATGTTCATTCTCTAAGTCGACAGTATATTTATTCAGGAGTAAAGCCGATTTTATTAAGTGCTCCAATATCCGGGGTGGTAAAAAACTCATTGACCAAAGCAAGGTGTCGATATCCTTCATTGAGATATTAGGATCTCCTGCCCCGAAAGAAGTCATGGCGTATCCTCGATCCCTATAGCTTCCCGCGGACGGGGATCCTTCACAGTGAAAAAGTCGCCATTACAGGGAGGACATTCATAAACGTTAGCTATGAAGGGACCATTCGGGAGCGTAAAAGCTGTGGTCGTAAAATTCAAGTCTTCAAAATAATAATGATTAGTCGCTGCTACTAGAACATCCCAGAAACTATCTACACTTTAAGAGCAGGCGTCAGGTCATTGTCATTGCACCGATGGCATATACCAATCGTTGTGAACGGACTCCACTTGCAATTACTACTCGAACATTGAATCAAAGCTTGCTGCCCTATTTCCCACAGCGGGCGCGACATTTTGTCCACAATTGCTGCTTCCATAGAAAGAGAAATCTCGGTCGCGAGAGAATGATTAGAGTATTTTGCGTCGATTTCTGAGTGTTGGATTGAATCGTATCCTATATCCCAGTGCCCATTCTATACCACGGGGCGCGGGAGTTTAGAGCTACGAAGTTGGAATCTTTCTCGCCGTCCATCTTGAGGATGATACCTTAGCGGAACTGAATTAGTTGTTAGGCTAGGGGATCCAGAAGGAGGACTACAAGGGTCAGGATGGCACTGAGCTGGACCGGTAGGCTGTGGAGGTGTCAGTTGCGAAACCCATTTCCTTAAAGCTTGTGAAGAACAACTTTGAGATTGGAAAACAAGCAATGAAGAACCTGGAAAGGAATCTTTACTTACGCACCTCTCGTCCTAAACAAAACCCTAAAACTTCCCGATGGACCCCTCGCAGCACTATCGATACGATCAAAGTCGATTGGCGGCTTCTCTTCTGTCGTGAACAGTATCCATTTCCACTGCGCCATGCACTCTGTTACCACGTAGGTAAGACTTGCTTTCATAGCTACAGATATAATCGAAACCATGATATTTAGTGTTATTCCTTGCCATGCGAAGGCCGGCTCTCCATCAAATATTTGAGTAGTATAGTTATTGCTGCCAGGCATGTGAGGGAGAAAACAATGCTAAGGTATCGCATGCCCCACGCTGAGAGGCGGATGGTCTTCAACATATTTAATTTGTGGGATTAGTGACATCCTTGGGATCGTGATCGAAAAGTTTTCATTGATGTGCTCGGGATATAGTTGATAGCCAAAGATTCTCTAGTGTTGTTTGCTTGTTAGATCAATCAGAAGGTACGTGGTTGACGATTGTAGGGAGCAGGCAAAGGAATCTTTATTTTGTTTACGGCTCTAGTTGTTAAAGAAGCCTTGCTCTTACAAAGCCTCTTTGAAGTTTAACATTTTATGTAGAACCATGTCCTTGGCCAAATATTACTGGTTAAGATTACGAGAAACTGATGCCTTGAGCATCTTGGCATCTGTGCCCAGCATCACAAACTAATGTCATTGACTTCATGCTCGTCTAACACTTCAGAAATAGTTCTCTGCAGGGAATAGGGTACAACATTATCAGATCACATAGTGCATGTAAACGCATGATTGGAAGCTCCCACGCGGTCTTCAATGGAGATGTCTAGCCTCTCCATGCAGTTAGCTCAGTCTTTGAATATATAGAAGCACTAATTACTGCATATTAATAAAATGACGGAAATTAAGCATATATATCACAAGATTATATGAAGAAGAAATATATGGTTGGGTTTAGTAATAGTGTGATACAATTCAATAGTAATTTATGTATTAATGTACTGACAAGATAAATCTCCAACCTTCTAATTTAGAAAGGGCACATGCCTTTGTAAAAATCAGCACGTCTTTATAGGCCTCTTAGGAGTGATATGGAACTGAAGCCATGCGCAGTGAGAATTCAACCTCAAAATACGATTTCAGCGTTGTGATCACATGACTGTCCCCGATAGTGACCATTAACCTATACTATGTAATAATTACAATTATTGTCGATTCACTCTGAATACGTGACACCATTACGTCGAATCACGTAGAGTGTCAAATACATACATAGTGTAATCGATGTCTATTATTAACTAACTATAAGTGTTAATAATATCCCTAACTAAAGATCTACAATAATGTGAGGGTTCAGTGATAGAGTGATACGATTCAGTAGTAATACATGTATTAGCCGTGTTGACAACCTAGTCTCTAACCCTTTAAGTAAGAGCTCCCTTCCCACTATGTACAAGTCGGTGCCCCTCCGTAGGCTTCCCGACTATGGTACGGACCTCCGTTGAGGAAGCCAGTAATCTAATCCGTTGTCAAGCACCTGTACTCCCAATATGGCGAAAGGAGAGGTTCCTCAGCATATAACGTGTGTTAAAGGTCTTATATTGTGATAAGTCTAAGGAAGGGAGCTCTCTGTATTCTAGGTATAGCTAACTAATGGGGATTTAGGTGCCTGAGGCCACAACAGACGCACCCCGTGCCGAGACAAAACATCGGTATTTCGAATTCAATTGATTTTAAAACTGTGAAATGTATAGAGAATTCGTTCAATTTTATGTTATTTATATTACATAACCACTTGTAGCGAGTCTTAACCCTGACTACTCTGAAAATTGCGATCGCGTCGTTGCTCAAATGGGGGCCACAATGAATCGTCAAAGACAAGCAGATGAGGATTGGAAAGCGACTGTACGAGGGGAGTGTGAGAAAGTCTAACGCATTGACGGATAATGTGGGGCGACGAATGCGAGCACCCTGAACGTATACGAAGAGACTCTTTCACATTTGAAACTTTCTGTAATAACGAGCTGGGAATTAGAAGGTACTAAAATAGAGTCGGTGCTGCGCTTCTCTAACACTCCACTCTCGTACAGTGTCCGTTTTGGTGTATTTTATGGTACAATATATATCTTAATTGATCTTCTCTTCTGAGGTTGTTAGCATCACTTTTCTCTAGACTTTCTGATTTCCTACATCACTATCTTCATCGTCACTTTGAAATCTCGCACTCGCTGATAGTCTGCTTGATTACCCACGGTCCTTTCTACTTAAACGTATCCTACTCGGACAGTCTCTCGTCTGTCCGGAAACTACATACGAATATACCATCCTCGATCCTTACTCTTCTGATTAATTCTGATAGCACAATTTCATACAGACTCAATGGCGGAAAGTTTCAGCCTCTACAAATATGAGCCCAGTCAGATTGCCTGTCTCGTTGCCCTAGGGCTGTTCGGTGTCAGCTTGTTCTACCATCTATTCCAGATGGTAAAGAAGAAGACATGGTTCTACATCTGTCTCGTTATGGGCTCTTTCAGTGAGACCCATACCACGTTCTGAGACGAGTTCATGCTGACCATGCAACAAGTGATGACAATCGGCTACGTGGCACGCTACTTCTCCTCCAGGAATCCCACCGAACTGATGCCGTACATCCTGCAGTCCCTCTTCATCATCCTTCCACCCTCACTCTACGCCGCAACAATCTACATGATCTATGGCCGCATCGCGATCTTCGTCGACGCCCCCGAAGCGTCCATCATCCGCCCGACTCGTGTGACGAAAATCTTCGTTATCGGCGACGTCTTCGCCTTCTTCATGCAGGCCGGCGGCGGAGGCATGATGGCGCAAGCGTCAATGACCAATATGGGCGAGAAGATGATGTTGGGCGGCCTTTTCATGCAATTACTCTTCTTCGGCTTTTTTCTTGTCGTTTCGCTTGTCTTCTGGAAGCGGATGCATCATTCAGCGGCAAGGTATACTACGCCGAGATATGGGAAGCATACATGGGAAATGCTTTTGAGGTTGTTATTTGCTGCGGCAGCGATTATCATATTGAGGTGTATCTTTCGTATCGTTGAGTTTTCTCAGGGTCATGATGGGTATTTGGCTCGGCATGAGGTGTTTTTGTATATTTTTGATGCGGCGCCCATGCTCGTTGTCCAGGTTATGTTTCATTTCGTGCATGCTGGTGATGTGTTCCCGAGGAATGCACTGAGACAGAAGTTGGGAAGTCAAAGTGGCTCGGAGATCGGACTACAGGAGAGGTTGTAGCAACACAAGGTGGAAGCGACAAATGATGAGACTGAAGATGGATATTCAACGGTGAGAATCTCAAGGGACAACGCGCCCAAGGCCACGGATATTATGGACTTTATAGATATGTATATTAGATGATTTTGGGGATGGAGAACGAGCATTCCATACTTTACAACCGTATTCCGTACCAGTTGAAACCAGGCTCAAATAACTGTAAGATCTGCGCATTTAGCTGTTTGACTGTCGCATTTCCGACTATATTGCGATTTGACTTCAGGGTACCGATATATAAAGCATTGAACCAAGCGAGAGCTAAGTTGAGTTGTTAAGTGACGCGTTATGAAGCGTTCTATGCGCTGTATTTCAGCAATCTCTCGTACTAATGTTTGTGTGGGAGGTATTCCAGTATATCCATATCAAATATCCAACTAACAAGTGTAGTTTCATCTGTCTGGATATAAGCTTGCGTTGAGAAAAAGTAGAGTTGAGCTCAGAGGGGCGACCGATGGTGCCTTCGAGTAAGGGTGGTGGTATGCAGTACATCGTACGAAAGTGCAGCGGCGCGTAGACTTGAAAACTACCCTTACCAGTAGGCTGAAGTGCACGAAGATGTCTGCCTTCCATTTGTGTCATTATGAACTCTAGTTGTAGGAAGAAAGTAGTATAATTTGCAGGAACTCTGTATCGCCAAGTGGTCTGTATGGCTTGGCAGTAAGCTAGTTTATAACCCAGTCTTGTTTTATACGAAAACCTGTCGTTGAATCTCCGTTTCAGTCACTCAGTCAGGACTCTACTCTAATCATTCCAAAGGTCTTCTAGACTTACATGTTCCTATATCTTGCTTCAACTATCCTAGAAAAGTGACTAGGCAGATCTCTATAACTTTTATAGCAAAAATCTAGAATTACTATTTTATTATTCTACTTATACCCTATCTTATGCTTGCAGTTGGCTTTTTGCTTAAGAACTTCTAGCAAGTGACTCTTCTTTGAATTACACTCTCTAGCTAAATCCTAATATATGGCTTTCCTATATTAAAGCATGTCACTTTGCGCACTTTCGGCCAAAGTTTAATAAGCAAAATTATAGCTTGGCAATGAATTATTGTATTGTTGCTATTACTCTCTTTCGGCTTTACTTAGACATAAATGATAAGCAGACCGCGATATTGGCAATAGCTTTCTCCTCTCTCATTGCATGCCTGTCTTTTACCATGCCTTAAAAACTGACCAGTCACCTTTCTATATGCAGCCAGCTTTTATAAAATATATCCTAGACATCTTTTAACTAGTTAGAGAAGTGAAAGGCGTTAAAGCTATTATGTCACATTAGGCGGTCGAGAGAGCAATGCCGTCTTTGTTTGCCCTGCCATTCGAGCCAGCTGAAGGACCTCTTGACGAACCTATGGTTTCTTCACTGCTATTGGGGGTTGCAAGCTGAGAAGGGAGAGAACCCATTACGATAGTCACTTGAAATCAGAGATTTCAAGAAGGCATAATGTGTTTGGAAATTTTGAAAGAAGAGATATAGGTTAGTACTGGAACACGATAACTTTATACATTATCTATATTCCACTTCATGTTGTTCCTATTCGCTCACATCTCTGTGCTTGTTCAGCTCTGCTACCAATCATATGCAGCAGAATGCGACTGTAGCTCTGTGGGATAATTGTTTCAGACAGGGGAGCGTCTTGAGGTTCTTCATCAGTATCGGCATGCTCCTAATAGCTTAATGATTCAGATTTTAAAGTTACTATCATCTTGACTGCCTTTCCCTCTTTACACATGCTATATTCACTGGTGTACAGCCCCTTCCAGGTCACTGGCTCACTACTACCTGTACAACGACGTTTGTAATGCTGCCATGAAAACATGTGCTGGGTATTTGGTATGAATCTCTCTGGGATACACTGCGGAGATTTGGTACAGCATTTGTTTTAAAAGATCTGATTATAAGCACTTTCCTACACTCGCTTCTAGCGCAGTTTTACTAAGCCCTTCACTGGCAAATCTCTAGAGCTGAAACCCACCTGTACATTGAAAAATCCACTTGGTAAGATCCACCTCTGGCTGATTACATCCCAATAGCTCAAATCTCTCCTTGTAAGCAGAAGCTCAACCTTGCGCTCCTCGCCGGCTTTCAAGAAGACCTTCTCAAAACCTCGCAGCACACGAACAGGTGTACCAGCAGGTATGGATGCATCCTTGGGCAATGTGAGATATAGCTGCAACACTGTGGCGCCAGCAACTCGACCTGTATTCTTGACCTTTGTTGAGACACAGATAAGCTCAATCCAAAGCTCGGGATTGCCACCTGGTCTGACAGCGATATCGGGATTTACAGCTGCAGCAGGATCTCTAATCAATTTGGTGATTCTGAGATCTTTTGCGACCGTGAAGTTGGTGTAGCTTAGACCGAAACCAAACTCGTAGCGAGGTACAATGTTCTTAGAATCGAAATGACGATAATCGATCATTTGGCCTTCTGTAAATTCTGCTTGCCAACTCGTCGGGGTAGAGACGGAAGTGAAATTTACAATCGGGAATTCGTAGTCTGACTCATTCCTTGGGATCGTGTAGGGAAGCTTTCCAGCAGGATTATAGTCCCCCCAGAGAATGTCGACGATGGAATTGCCAGTTTGCTCTCCTGGAAGATGAGCAGCAATGATTGCTGTGACATTAGGGTTGTCAGCCCATGGCATAGTGTTGATACCAGCTGAGTGGGTTATGACAACCGTATTCGTACATCTCTTCGCGACATTGTTAACGACTAAAGTTGAATTCCAGTCGGCTTCCCATTGTGTACGGTCGTGACCCTCACTGGCATAGGTGTTCACAAAGACAAAGCAAACATCTGGGGTTGGATAAATGCTACTGAAGTCATTTGCAGCCAAGATTCGATTATTGATGATGTATTGAACTCGAGCTCCGGTGCGTAGAGCACGATTCTTAATTGCGTCCAAAGGAGAAACTGTGAGCCAAGTATTAGTATGATTCGACAACCTGCAAAAGAAGTCATAAATCACCACTTCGTTAAGAATACAATTGCTACGAGAGTCCAGACAGACAGAAAAAGTACTTACCAATGGAAACATGTCTTCCAGCGCCAGATCCACCTCCGATATCAAGTGTACCAATCTCCTGGCCAAAAATACTGGACTCGCCAGGCCATGATAAACCTGATACAAGATCTCCAGCATCACCTCCAAAAACGCCGATGTTCTTTACTTTTTTAGAATCAATGGGCAACACTGCCCTGACGTTCTTCAATAACACACTTCCCGCAGAACCCAACTTTCGAATCACCTTTTCGTGGTCTCTTCGAACGTCTCGAGCGACGGGTTGTGGTCCAAGGAAAGACGGATCGTACAATGTTCTGAGTATGGCACGGTTTGCTGGGTCAACTGTTGGGAAGTCTTTGTCTTGACCAAGCAGATAGTATGGTATCATGACACGTCTGACCATATCATCCACACGAGCAACTGGTAGAGATCCATTATTCACGGCCAATGTAATATTGCCACCGTAGTAGGAAGTTCCCGTTCCCGCCTGTATTGTATCATAGCTGATTCCTCCAGGCATGTTGGCATCTAGCCCTCCCTTTGCCGAAGCCACACCAGCGTGAACAGCGAAGTAATCGGAACTGACATACCCAGGAAATCCGAGTTCCGTTTTTAAAAGGCCGTTAAGAAGTTGGTTATTCTGGCATGCATAAGTCTGGTTGACGCGATTATATGAGCACATGATAGAAACAGTACCAGCCTTGACTGCATCAGCAAAAGGCCAGAGGTAAAGCTCGTGCATCGTTCGGTCGTCAAGGTTCGAGGAGATGGCCTCAATCTCAGTTCCATTGGGCAAGAAGGTGTTGGTTCGTTGTGTTTCTTGTTCATTGGCGATGAAGTGCTTCGAAACAGCCTGCACACCAGCATCTTGAATACCACGAATAGTGTTCTGCATCGCAACACCTGTTAAGAAAGGATCAGGTGAAAAACCTTCCCAATTACGGCCCCCCAATGGATGACGACCGAGAGGTCCGGCGGAAGGGCTTCTCTCATGTCAGTAACAATGTTTTAGACTTTGAATCTGTCAATTTACCCTAACAGAACATGGACTCCTTTATCTCTGAATTCAGTTGCTAGTGCGTTTGCTCGTCCATAAATGAGATCTCTGTCCCAGCTTGCTGCAGCAGTCAAGCCCGCAGGGAAAATGCTGATGAGATCAACACGGTTTAAAGCCGTCGGTCCATCCATAGAGCAAATTCCGTTGAAGCCGAGCTCTGGAATGGGCGATATATTTCCAATACACTCACCAAGACCACCTGTCACCATCTGGGATTTCTGTTCCAGAGTGAGCTTGGCTACGAATTGGTTAGCTTTTTCCGTTGCCATTCGGAGAGCTCCCTCTATTTCAAAATTAGCGTCGTTATATATGGAAAGAAACAATCTTGGTTTATCTACCGGACGTGTAGTCGCGATGGGTTTTACTCGCAAAGGTTACATCCTGACTCGTCGCAAAACTCGCCAAATGACAGACCATGGCGGCCAATCCGAGCAATACGTGCGGAACCATAACTTTGACAGGTAGATGTGGGAAGGTATGATGATAGAACTCTTGGTGCCGAGGAACATTAAATGGCTGAACTGGGAGAACATGTTCTTCTTTTATAATCGAACTACGTGAGCTTCTCGCGTACTAGCACATTTGGTCTCAACCATTTTCTTCACGCACGCCTCGATAAATTTCCTCAAAAGTTCACTAGACAATTTAGAGGCATTGTGGCCGAGGTACGACCGTAAGATTGATCACGGAAATCCATGAGCAGACTTCACGAATCAAGATTCCTCATTCATCATAAGTGGTAAACTTTTACCACAGTTGGCATGTGCAGAAAAGTGGAACAGCGTCTTAGCGATCTTCGGCTTACTACACCTACATTGAGGTTTTACATTGGCCAACAAAGTAGAGCTATGTAGAAGGTAACAGCGATCTTGTACATATTGAAATGTAAAGCGCTATAAGTAAGGTTAAACATAGCCCGAATTTTACTACTTGAGAACATATCTTAAGGAGACAAATTCGTTGCCCCTCTCAAGCAAGCCGGCACTTCGTAATCAGCTGGGAAGTACGGAATACACATAAATACAAACGCTTCGACATGTTCTCACCAGAGCAAAATGCTTGCCACGAGGAGACAGGCAGTGACATTTACATCCTCGTATGGACAACTCGATACCACATCCACGGACACTCCACTTGTGGGAGACACAGGGTTCAAAACTCCCCTTGCCACCAATTACAACAGCATCGAGGCAGCAATACTTCTTGATGTATATTTTGTTGTGTAAGGACACTCCATCTAGAGTTGCCATTTACCAAGTGAAATAAGATTCATTTGCGCTAAGTCTTCGAATCCGATTGGCTCGTATTCGAATCATGCACACAACGAGTCGCGGGGATTGGGATAGTGAGCGAATACGATGGATACGATGGATACGATGGATACGATGGATACGATGTATGCGATCGGACCAAAAGCGGATCATATGCGGGGTATCTGAACTATCGTGAAAATGGTCCTGTCTGGCACTATCGTCTCCTAAGCAGAAATAATGTGAACACAGATAACGAGTCAATGACAGCACCCCAATGGATGCGATGTGGATACGACAAATACCGTAGAAACGGACTTCTGGGCTGAGGGCAGGTCGTGTTTGTACAAAAGTGATAATACGGTCAACCCAACGAACCCATTCCAATAAAACCTGTTCCCTTTCCTAAGAAGAGGACCATCTCACCACTAAGGTTCGAAAATATCCTGGTCGTGTATGGTGGCTCACTACGAGTGAAGGTCGCATTTGAAAATTGAGACATCCACGCGTAATGAGCCACCATATTATGGTCAGTGCTGAAAAGAAAAATACGAAAATGCGAAAGTTACTGTTTTAGAATAGTCAACTACACGATTTTAGTAAACGAATCATGCGAGAGCCCCCATAATAATCTTATCAACCGTCGGATCTCAAGTCTTTTGCTTGAGTATATATAGTTTCTCCTAGATCCCCTGAACTTACGGCTGATTAAACTACTTTCCTCCCAACAATAATACAACGACATCTCTCAACATAAGCCACAGTCATTTCTCACCAGACTTATCAACTCAAGTGTCCGCGATATAAGCTATCTCCAATCTTGATGGCTGAACTAAAGCCGCTCCCGGGAGGCTACTATATCTGGAAATTCGTTCCCAGCGTTGCACTTGCTGTGGTAGCACTTCTCTTGTGGTTGTCGATATCTGGAGCCATCAGTTGGAAAATGTGGAAAACACGTACCTGGTTCTGTACATGCTTAGTTATTGGCGCATTCAGTAGGCTTCACAAGAAAACTATGAGAATAAAACATTGACCTCTGCCTAGTGGAAGTTATCGGATTCGGCGCCAGAGCCTCCGCCTCGAATCAAACCGACAAGTTGATGCCTTATATCATTCAAAACATGTTCATTTTACTGCCGCCAGTACTCTTTGCGGCGACTATCTATATGTGCCTTGGTCGACTTATTCGTCTTTTGCAAGGCGAACATCTTTCCTTGATTAGACCTAGCCGTCTAACGAAAACTTTTGTCAGCTTTGACATTCTTTCCTTCTTTGTCCAGGGGAACTCTGCGCCATTTTCTGCCCTTGCAGACAAAAACCCAATCTTTCCAAAACTAGGCCAGGCGTTGGTTCTTATTGGTCTTACGATTCAGCTTCTCTCTTTCTCTGCCTTCTTTGTTGTTGCCAGAAAGTTCCACAATTCGATCAAGGCTCAACCCACCCAAGCATCATCTCAAGTTGATCAATCGTGGCACAAAGTTTTCCGCATGCTATATTATACTAGTATACTCATCATAATTCGGTCTGTCTTTCGATTAGTCGAGTTTGCTATGGGAAACGACGGATATCTATTGGGCAATGAGTGGCCATTGTTCGTGTTTGACGCCATTCCCATGTTAGCTGTTTGTGTACTGTTCCTTGCATGGTATCCAGGCTGTTTAGCTGGAGTCAAGACAAAAGGTAAATCTGATCTTCATGTCGAGTTGGAAAATCAAATGCTTGTGGAGGGACCTATGTCTAGGAGCTGAAATGGATTTGTAAAAGTTATGTTGCGAGAGTCAAATGTACCATAACCGATTTCAATTAACCTCATCCTGAAAGCGTCCTTACAATCACCCAGTCTTTTGGTTTGTGCTGCTAATCTACCTGCAGCAACTCTTCCAGAATGAGCGTGGTGTAAATTTAAAGATAATCAACTATTGCTTTGCAAAGACACTCTCTAAAACTCGAGAGGCCCGTGTTGTGAAGCGACTTCAGAGACTTTGGCCTTCAAGATAAGCAAATGTAAATTGTCGACCTGAACACCATAAAAAAGTTGCGTATCTTAGCAATGAGAAATAGGCCGTGAATGATGTTCGTGATGTTTTAAGGCATATGATAGTCATGCATAATGTGTTCTAAATTTCCCAGGGGCATCTAGACGTGTAAAGAGACAATTGTTGAGATATCTGTCAAGCGAAGCCGGAAAACTATTTCTAGGAGTATGTCATACATTGAGTTGTTGACAAGCCATCTGGGTCCTTCCATGTTAGACAAAGAGGTGAGCGAGCACCATAGAGATTACATCATCGGTTTCTCTCACTCAGGTGTATACACAGGTGGCTCGCTGGGTATTAGGTCTCTTGCCACTACCTTCTTGCGTCTTGTCTTTTTGCAGTTCCTCACGCAACACCAGACACACGAGCTGACACATGCCATGAAAAGAATCGGGACACCAACAACTAGAAACCAAAATAGCCCGGGATATTTGCGCTGGAATGTCCACGAGTCATCAGACGCATCCCCACGATCGTATTTGCCATTGGCGATACTCTCTCCTGGCGTCCACGTAGGAATGAGCATGGAATTGGTCAGATCAGGAAGAATTGGTATCAATATCGACCTGTCAGATGCTGCCCATGTTATCCACCAGGGGTCGTGTAACATGACCGTTGTATCGGAACCCGTAGTCAGCGCGCTTCCCGCGCCCGTGGTTGTTCCCGAGCTCCAGACTGTTGCAACGGCTTCTCCGCTGGAGATGGAACGGATGCATTGAACACCATTGACTATCATCTCAATAGGGTCATTAGATGATTTATACAAAATGTAGCCACTGTATCAAAGTTAGTGTATGTATTGCAGCGCTCAAATGCTGCCCGAGTCGAGATAGGCATAGAGTTTGGTGTAGCTCAGACCTATTACAGCAAAACGCCGTTGAGATTGTCGATAAATCAGCCATGTCATAGTATGTCCAGCCACTCGGGCATACAGCTGGGCTGAAATGGAAGCGGCTTTGCGAGATGACGCTGTCCCAACCAGAAGGGTAACATGATGCCACTGGCAGTGAAGATAACACAGACATCATTGATGTTACATGATCGCGTGTGTTGGTAGATGTGGGCGCATTAGTGAGAGTGAAGTGGGAATCACATCCTGGAGGCTGCACAAATGGCGTGGTGAGCACCAGGAGTGCTGTCGCTGTCGCAGCGACTGATGGTCTGGTCGCGGTAGACATCGTTGCGATGCCACCAATAAACGAGTATGAATATGTATTTGAAGGCGGCTAACGCCAAGCTCGTACACGGATAAATGGATAGTGTGGCACAATTTTATTTACGCGCCGATTTATCGCCTCGGTATGAACTTTTAAGATGGATGGAAACATAAAGGGGTTTTAGCGAGATGGTCTTAGCGCCTTGGCATTTTGTGATTGCTTTCTGTATCTAGAAATGAAGGAATACATAACTACTAGGACAGACAAACAGTTTACCAGGCATGTGATAAATATGTTTTCTTAATCTCCATTAACATGTGTATCATGAAGCTTCAATGATGCACCTCGCACCAGTGGCAGAGATCTTTTTATTTAAAAATGACTGGCCACACAATACTATATTAGAGATACACTTTACTTATTGTTGAAGAATAATGATCAGAATTAGAAATAGCGCACGATTGGATCGGTATGTATTGCTGTGGTATTATATACTGTAAAGACCAAATGCAACGCCTAATTGAATTAGCACCCCGAGCACTTCGGAGGTACCACTCGCTGTCAATAATGCTGTGCTTGATGCTCCCCGCTATGATGCCGTCGCTATAAATAAAAAGAAAGGAAAGCGCTAATGGTAAGATGTGGTAAATTACAGTCGGTTGTGAGGTTTCGGTGGGCCCTATGGTCGTATGGCGTCCATAAAAGCTTGATTGGCGAGGATACGAGTATGAAGGCGGGTGTTGCGATACTGGCCACAGCCCTTAGGTATAGGCCCAGATTCATGGGAGGCATCGGAGTCTGTAGACTGAGAGTCGAATAAAGACTGGGTTTCGGACACAGATTGCGACGAGTTAGGACTGCCAACTGAGGAATTGGAAGCCGAGCAGCTGGAATCAATATTTAGCAGGCGTGCAAGCGACCCGACGCAGATAACGGCAGGCTCGCCAGGTGTGGCTGTTGGAAGTCGAGCTGAAGAGAAGTGTCTCCAGCCATGAAAGGCGATTCGAGCAACAGGTCTTTTGGTGTTGGCTTCACCCCCGAGCACCATCTCTCCCAGATGCTGACTGTGTACCCCTGCTTGTATATAAACTTTTACGTCCACGTTGTAAGCTCTGGCGATGGCCTTGATTTCGAGATGATCACCCCATTCCCTGTTCTTGGCCGTTCGCGTAAGGTATGCTTCCCATACATCTGCTTTCTCCATCCCCGTAGGCCTGGACTCGTCCGTCGAAATGGAAGTATGTGATGACGCCCTTGATCCTCTGGCATTTCCTCGTCGCAGTTCCGACATTCCCTTTGCTCGATAATCAATATAAGGTGTGTATTCGTGCGGCTCCAATCTCATTTGGGCTACGGCTGCTCTGCGGACTTTGATGTATTCCTCCTGCCGGCCAAACAATTGGTCGGACATGGCTCTGAAAAGACAATTTCCTAAATAAGAAGTCCATCAGTATATATAAACAGTCTGACAGTAACAACAGTCAAGGTAAGAAGATAAGATAAAGAGGTGTCTCGCGTATAGTATAGGGTATGAAATAAGGTAAGCTACGCGAGCGAGTCGAGATGCCACCCAAAAACCGCGGAATGTGCCCAACCAAAAGTGGCATGTGGGCACGCGACTTTTTGCATGATTTGATGGGTAGTGGAAATCCGCATATTCCATTTATCATGCCGATAGATGGAGTGGAAGCAACAAAGAGTTATGGATATAAAAACTTACCATCGTTGCCGATCCTCTTTATTACATATCCATCCCCTTTCAGTAACGGAAAGTCTTCCTCAAGTGCTTTCTTCTGCCTCGTCGTAATCCCACTACTAGGCTTTGTTATCACCTTCCTAGCTGCTGCTGCGGGAGCTCTCCTTATCCTCCTCGCCGTTCCGGTCTTTCCTGAAGCCATGGATTGCTGACTGGACAGCAAAGTGGACAGCAACCGCGTCTGAAGTTGGAATATAAAACTGGAGAGAGCTCAACTCCAAGATAACACAGCAAACCAGGATTTTGGTATGGTGCTGCCCTTCGTCTTTGTTCGTAAGAGATGCCAAAATGATCGAACAATGAATAGAAGTGCAGTAATGTATCATTTAAAGGTATGTCCCCCTAAAAGTATGAACATGTGGCCGTGCGTCATCCCTGCATTTGAGCTGAAGCTAACCCCTGATCAGTGCAAGGCTGAAATCTCGCCTTGCATTACTCGAGTGAAACAGAGATTTATTGGAAAATTTCGAGGCGTCGATTTTAAAGAGATTTTAGCAGATTACGAAAAGGAAAGTTCAAGGATTCAATCGATAGAAATTGAGGACAATCAAATCGAATATCAGTTGGGATCTTTTACGAATGTACGCAATACATGACGTGAACCTTTCCATTAGATTACACTTCGAGGAGGCACGTCACGTGATATCATACATCACTATATTCCCAGTGAGCATTACTCAGCGATTTTCAGTATTAGCGGCATAAGCAATATTACTCGGTGAGGTTCAATATAATATTAAACCAAAGGTGAATTCAGATATCTATAGAGATGGATTAGGTGATCCGTCGTTCACCACCGGCCGGAGTCTCTCCACGAATCAAAGGTGGGGAGAATGCGAAGGTCCGCATTTCGGAATGGCTTTATGCCCGTACCTGTACAGCAGCTACGTATAGATAATCATATATCAAAACAGATTTCCCCCTCATTTAGCAAACTGTTTGTCCCTTTTTGAAGCTGCAAAAACTTAAAACATGTCAAACATTGTGGTCATAGGGTTTGTTTCACGCTTCCTAAACATCTTACAAATTCCCAGCTAATCACATTCGTCAGAGCTGGTGTGTCTGGCCTCACTACTGCTCTGGAATTGTCCAAAAACTCCTCATACAAGATCACTGTGGTTGCGAAACATATGCCCGGTGATTCTGATATTGAATACACATCGCCATGGGCAGGAGCAAACTACATGCCGTTAGTCACACCTACCCCTCGAGGCCTAACAATGCTTTCTCTCTAATATGTAATGTAGAATGTCAGATGCTCCAAACTCAAAATTTGAACGAGATACATGGCCAGAGCTATCGAGACTGGCAAAAGATGTTCCAGCAGCTGGTATCCACTTCCAGAGTACGCAGCTAAGCGAACCCCTATCTCGACCTTTCCGCTGCCAAGCTAATACAAGTTAGAGTGTGTGGCCTATACTCGTGCCAAAGACCCTATATCATACAGCGGCCCTCTCGCCAGCGAGTTATCTAGTCCAACCCCCTGGTTCAAAGATCTTGTTCCTGACTTTACTGTCCTCTCCAAGTCCGAACTGCCTTCGGGAATTGACTCGGGCACGTCTTTCACCTCTGTCTGTCTTAATCTAGCCCTCTATCTTCCCTGGCTAGCATCTCAATGTCTTGCAAATGGTGTTTTTATCAAGCGTGGTATCTTGACGCATATTTCTGAAGCGGCAGGTCTGCATCATTCGGGCAGAAAGGCTGATGTGGTTGTGAACTGCACCGGATTGCTAGCGAGTAAGCTGGGTGGAGTGGCGGATAAGGACGTTGTTCCAGCAAGAGGTGTGACAATTTTAGTCAGGAACGAAGCCGATGCGAGTAAGCCAATCTCCCTCCATTTTCTATACTTTGGTCTGAGCAGCGACACAATTCTAATGCATAGCCTTGTTAGTGTATGGCTCCACTGGTACCGAAGACGGCCCGGACCAAGTATGTTATATTATGGCCCGCGCTGCAGGTGGTGGTACGATCCTCGGAGGCAGCTATCAAAAAGGCAACTGGACGCCTACGGTATCTGAAGAGGAGGCAACAGCTATCATGCGGCGCGCGGTTGAGATGTGTCCGCAGCTTACAGGTGGTAAAGGTATCGAGGCTCTGAGCGTGATTGCTAAGAGAGTTGGGCTACGACCACTCAGACAAAAGGGCTTGAGGTTAGAAAAGGAGCGGATTGGAGACGACTGGGTGGTGCACAACTATGGACATGCTGGCTGGGGATACCAGGCTAGCTACGGGTGTTCCTATGCGGTGAAGGGTATTGTGGAAGGTATATTAGGAAGGTCGAAGCTTTAGTAGAGGCATATAATGGGTTTGTAGAAACCGATATTATAACTCCGCCTAGCTCGTTGATAAATATAATGAGAAAAGCACGCGCACTTCACAGGATTGGCCATCCCATGTTTCACTTTTTATGTCTATTCACATACACCCCAGCATCCAATCTCGCTTTCTGTTCCGCGAAAAAACCTCGCTTAACATTCTATTCACTCTTGGAACACCCACACAGCCGCAACATCCTATTATATTCCATATAACCCCTCGAAGCAAAGTCCAAGTTACCAAATGAGGGAAGTAAAATGGTCTACCTGTTCTGAAGAGTACGTTGCTGGTAATCGGGATGCCTCTGGGCTGCGGCCGCGGCGCTTTGGCTGCCGGGTGTTAACCACGATGTTACGACCTCTCGTCTGCTATCACTTTGGAAGGGATCTAATCCCCGACGTGCTTCTTCCTAACAGCTCTGGACTATCTTTGCTTCCAAAGTACAATGATACCGTCTTTGGAGCCCTTTCTTTTGGTTTCTTTTGACCAATTCCGCGTTTCGGGTTTTGGGTTCATAGATATATATGGTATAAGGGAGACCAGCTGACTAGCGAAAGGTATGAAGAAGTGGTATTTTCCTTTATCTATCTAGGCAGTAACCGAGACGTAATGTCACGCGCAAAAAATCACAGATTAATGGAATCAAACACTGGACGTCGATCGATTTTATCTGGAAGACATTGTATCAAGCCTTCAAAGTCTCATTCTACATCTTAAGCAATGGATAGTGTGATCATGATAATAAATCATAGGTGCAATACAGATTCCTTCAGAAATACATATGACGAATCCAATCTTCACTATGCAGATACTTTTTGTTTTCGCCGGTTTCTTAAGAAGAATATTCCTTCCTCTTCTAAAGGCTGTAATCAAATTCCGTAGAATCTTTTCGCCTTTGCTGCTAGACTAAGCATCAAGTATGTGTCACATAAAATAACCATCTGCAATTTAACCGGCTGTTTATCCGGCTGTCAATGAAATATAAGATGCGCTTATAAAAATAACATAAATGCAATTTAAAAGATAACCTCCCATTTTATTACTTTGGTCACATCATTGCTATCATTCAATGCATATACTTGCAATAAGGTATTGACGAAGATGTCTCTCGCTATAATAGTAAAATTCAAAAGGGGGTTGAGACGCAGTTTTCGATGTAACCTTAGATTAACATCCACGTGATAATGTAGGACGCCTGCAGCCTGCCATGTGCCGCTGTCAAGCTACTCTTCTGGATTAGAACACTCTTGTTTGTATCTTTCACGTTGACTATAGTTTCTATTTCTTCATACTCAGCATAACGCATCGGCAAACCGTTCCAGAAGGATGGACCGCCACAATAAGGCTGTCAAGGAGATCTCCGATAAGGTTAAAGAGTTTCACAAGCAGGAGAAAGCCTTCAGAATTTATCATGGCAGCACTAATACCACACGTCGATCAACCCGATCGTCTGGCGCAATCATTGACCTCACTTCAATGAAAAATGTTATCTTAGTATCAACCAATACAACTCCTGCTACTGCGCTCGTGGAACCAAATGTTGCGATGGATACACTTGTTACAGAGACTCTCAAGCACGGTTTAGTTCCTCCGGTAGTGATGGAGTTTCCTGGTATCACGGCCGGTGGTGCCTTTGCTGGGACTGGCGGAGAATCCAGCAGTTTTCGCTGGGGTACGTTTGATCGGATCGTAAATCGCATCGAAGTTGTTCTAGGCAATGGAGATGTGGTCTGGGCAAGCGACCAAGAGAGATCAGATCTGTTTAATGGCTCCGCCGGAGCCTTTGGTACACTTGGAATTATTACGCTGCTCGAGGTACAGCTTATTTCCGCACAAGGGAAAGCTATCGAGCTTCAATACCATCCAATCCAGAGCGCGGCAGAGGCGGTCGCGAAGTTCCGCAAATGCTGTAAAGGTAACAAAGATTGGGCTTACGTTGATGGTATCATCTACAGTAACCGCTGTGGCGTCGTTATTACCGGAAATCTGCTGCCAGATGGTTTTAATAATCAAGCTACGGCTCGATACTCACGAGCGAAAGACAACTGGTACTACAGTGATGTGCAGGAAAAGCTCAAAAGATGCCCAGACGGATGGGTGGATATAGTTCCTATTGAGGATTATCTTTTTCGGTATGACCGTGGTGCATTTTGGTGTGCTAGGCACACATTTGACTATTTATGCCTTCCATTCAACAGCACGACAAGATGGCTCCTAGATGGCTTCATGCATACGCGCGAATTGTTCAAGGCTCTGCATGCAACAGGGTCAATGATCGAATCAATCATACAGGATCTTTGTATCCCCGCCACAAACCTGAATGTATTCATTGGGTATGCTACTCTGGAGTTTGATATTTGGCCACTATGGCTCTGTCCCATGAGATCCAATGCAGGCCGTGGAATATTCCAACTTTCACGTATGGAAAGTGAGGAAGATATGGGATCAACAGATGATCTGTGGATTAATGTTGGGCTATGGGGTCAGGCACCCGCGAGTATTGATGAGTCAGTTGCTGCAAATCGGAGGTTGGAACAGGTGGTAAGGGATCTAGGTGGTTACAAGTGGCTATACGCGCAGACGTTCTATACAGAAGATCAGTTCTGGAACATATATCCCAAAGTGGAGTACGATAGCTTGAGAGAAAAGTATCACGCTACGGGTCTCCCAACTGCATACGATAAGGTGAGCACTGAAATAGAGACGGAGAAGGAACAAGTGTCAGGATGGATGCAGATCTGGCCATTCGATGCTATAGTTGCATATCTCGCAGCGATGAAGGGAGGTGGTGATCTTGGCTAGAATTCAAGTAAGCTACAAAGGCTGCAAAGCTCTTATGTCATCTTATATATATGATCTAACATGCGCTCCTAGTTTCTTATGTTCTAGTTGTCAGCTTTCTAACAGTTCAAGCTTTATGTTGATTACGTAGTATTTCCGAATTCCAACTATCTCATCCTTACATAAGCCACCACGAGTAATATCGAAACAGTGGATGATTTCTAGTAAGCGACCACTTTGTGCTATGCAAGTTTCTCTGCTCGGTCGGGTCTGTTTGTTTCATCTCGTGGAAAGTGTGTGGACTAAGTATGCCCCAAGGACTTAATCGGTAGCATCCATAATATCCCGACTGTTTGGAGGTCAGTTATCAAACATGCATATAGACAATTTATTTTCTTCTGTAATTTCATAAATATTATTCGAGCCAAATCATTTTACACGACTGCGAATCCCAAAGTTCTCCATCCATCATCCCTACGAAATATGCGTCGCTAACTATTCGGTAATGCCCTGAGCCAGAAGCACGAATAAGAAATGGCGCAGCGGAGCCAGCTAAAAGGACGACGTTGTCTCCGATTTCTACATTGCACCCCCCGAGACCAATATAGTGATTCTCGGTTCTCACAAAACATCTTGTATTAGAAAGATCATTATTTGACTCAAAGTCTGCTGCCGCCGCCACATCTTCCCTATCCCCGAGACCAGCCTCGCCAACAACCCTTGCGCACTTGCTTGCTATTTGAGCGAATTCTCTTTTTTGAAGCTTGCCGTGTATTTTGTGTTTCATAAATTTAAAGTTTATCATCATGAAATGGTCAAATCGTCGAGAGAGTTCCAACTGCCTTTCTGCAGTGACGTTATGGTCCCCCTCTGCAGATACTAACCTCGGACACATAATTTCAAGGAATGCCTCTTCGGTTGTCTTTTTTGTTCCGCGGTAGAATTTCTCCAACCCTACGCCGGAGAATGCACGCCACTGAAAGTAGCATTTGATATTACTCACACCGGTCTTGATATGACTGGCCATTCCATGAAGGCCGACTATACTCCAACCACCTGAAACTGTTTCTCTTTCTGCACCGACTAGGTCGACAATGTCGACGATCATACCTTGGAGCCCAAGACGGCGTTTTTCACTGTCAAGTCGCGGCAAGCATATTGATGAATTAGCTGCCTTCCAGATAGTCTCGGACTGAGGATCTTCACTTTTACGTGTCCATGCGAAAGTGCTTCTCCCCTGTCTATCTTCTCGAGATGGCTCCGGATTCAATACCCATGTTGGGAAGTCTTCAAAACTTGTTTCTTGAAGTCCAATACTAGCTGCCAATATCCCTGCGCTGTTGGTATTCGTCATACATTGGATGGTTGCCTGGATATATACGTCACGAATGCTAGCATTATAATCAACATGCATTGTGTCGTGGGCATTCCCGATGATACCAGCAGACGACATCTCTGATTCATGATTGATCAAACCATAAAGACTAAAGATACGGTCTCGAGCATCCGTCGATTGAAATGTGTTGGTGCTCCAAAGGAGACTTTCGAGACGGGTCATGTTGGCATTATGAACCCGCTGTCGAATGGATACCAGCGTGTACAACTCGTCAATTCCCGGTCGGAACTCCTGCACCGTCTCCAGATCATTCCAGTCTAACTGATATTTGCCACAAATAACAGTAATTGATTTCGAGGTTGCTATTTCTTGAATCACCCAGCATCTGGAAAACCACGGCCGATAAAGAATGGACCGGTTGGCCCGGCTTAGATAATCAAGCCTTCCCATAATTCGAGCGATCAAATTGATGTTGTTATCACCAAGGGCCATATGTCTCTTTTGCCATTGCCTCCATCCCACCTTATCAGCAACTGTGCTTCCCTGCTCCCGTATCCATCTCGCACGCATTTCCATTTCTTGAAATGCCAAAGATGTCCAAATATTGTCTAACCCGAGCCACACATATGTTTTCCTTCCGTTAGAATAAACTTCCTTCATCATAGATACCTGCACGTTCTTTTCTTGATTATCTCTTTGATTGATACAGAGCGCATCGATCCATAACATAACCCTGCCATGGCGTTTCCGGATGCTCTTAAGTGCAGCGTACAGATTCTTGCCTGTGGACCACGTACAGTCATTGATAATTATTGTGACCACCTGTTTTTGCTCTCCCCAACAGTAGGATAGGGCGTCATATGTCCCCCTGACCGCCTCGAGCTCGAAATGGTTCAGCCATCCCCGTACCTGTCCCCGTCCTGGGAACAGTTCAAACAGCCGAATTTCACTCTTCGGTTTCTTGAGAGGGGCGTATATGAATGGTGCCATCGAACAACACTGACATAATTGAAGAAATTGGTATCAGAGTTTGGCCGATACTTATGAGTGGGATTCGTCTGTCTGTCTCTTGTACTCCCGGATCAAAGACGGGGTAATTGCTGTATTTCCGGCGGGCGGTGGTTACACGGGCGGCTGGATATTTTCAGAAGCTTACATATATTGACATGGCTGGCGCATGGCGTATTCCTTTTCACCCGGGACCTCTAGTATTCAAGGAGCAGTAAAAGTGTAGAACCGATAATAATATTATCGAAGCTACAATTTTAGGATGATAGTGTTATTCTAAAGTTATGAAATTACAGATTAAATAGAAAAGTATACATATATGTGTTTAAATAGTGGTATAAAACACCCTCAGGACTTACAACTATTTGAGGTCCGTTTCCACGCGTCCATGCATAGATCGTGTCTCTTTCCCATGAGCAAAATTTCGAGAGCGTGCCCTTAGGCCCGTGTATCGTCAGTGTGAGAATCTCCGTCCCTGATTTTCAAAGCTTAATCGCATACATAGCTCCGATAAACCTGTTTTCTCTAGAGAGATGCTGATTTGGAAGGCTTATTGAAAGCTTAGCTAACATAGGGATAGTGACGAGATTTGCCCTCGCAAATACAAAGAGGTGTTTAAGCAGAGCAGCAGAGTGGCAGAGTGGCAGAGTATGATCTGAATATCCAGCGAGTAAGGTCTGTTGTTCCCCATTGTGTCTGGATGTCACTCATGTTAAGGGAACAGGAGTTTGCAGAAGAGTAGAATATGCAAAATGAACTCCTTTTTAGGTAAGTCGAGAGGTCCAAAAGGCCCACGAGAGGGTAATCGATACAGTACTTAATGCACACGAAATTTCCTGAGCATACATGCCATACGTTGAGTAGTAAAAATTAAATCAACTCAGGGCTGATCCTTTCTCTGTGGCATCACTAAACTGTCAATTTCTAAACCTTTCAGATCAAGAAGTGATCCGAATCTTAAACTCATGTCCAGATTGAGCTACCGGCATTTGCTGAAATTGGCGAAAACCACTTGTATTCATCCCGAACAAAAGTGAGGTAACTTTCAGGCTCGTGCTTTCTGCCGGCAAAGACTTTTATCTTCTTCTAACTTCAACCCACATATCTTCTTGGAACCATATACCGTTAGCAGACCACATGTTCCACGGAGCTGTTGAATCTATTCCGGAAATGCGATATCGTCTTAGCAACTGTGAGGCGGAACTAATCAGCAACTGAAAATAGAGCAAGTCTTGAGGATGAATCACCGAAGCAAGTGTTTTGTTCAGCTCCATCGTTGCTATCGACTTCCCGAGACACATATACCTTCCACTTCCAAAAGTAATATCAGAAGCCTTATACATGCGAGCAAGTTGCGGTCCATCTTCTATCAACCAGCGTTCCGGTCGAAAAGCGTCGGCATCTTCACCAAAGATCTCTTTGCTGCGAAGAATACCAAAAATACATGCTCCAATACGGGTCCCACCAGGTATGAACTTGCCATTGATAGTGTCGCCTTCTGGCGGGACAAGCTTTTGAAACATGTTGAATACCGGAGGGATCATTCTCATACTCTCCCGAATGCAAGCTAGCAGATATGGCAGCTGAGATACCTGATGATCACTTACTATAGGGTCTTCTAATCTTCCCTCGCGAGCGGCATTGTCAAGCTCACTAACAACCTTTTCTGAGACATTAGGGTTGGTGATTATGTAGAGCATCGTTGATCGCAGTGCCGTCACAGTTGTATCGGAGCCCGCGAGTCTATTTTTTAAGTCAACTACGGCGCAATATGGTTGCGATACACACCTACATTTGAAGACATGATTCTGCTTCTGCTTCTTGACGTGAGAGTCCTTTCTTTACGAAAGATCCCAGCATGTCGTATCTTTCTTCGGCATCAACAGAGTATCTCTTATATACCAGCGGTTTAGCAAATCTTATATATATATTAGTGCATAAATTTTCACAGTTCAAGCATTGTTGTACATACCCCATGAGCATACCAACCCCTTTGGTGTCTCTAGCAGATGGCATGACTAGACTTCGGATTCCAGGAAGTCTTAAAACCTTATAAAGGTCCGGAAACACACCGAACCATTCAAATATTGGAATAGAGGCTCGGCCAACCCGACAGTACCCATTGATGTCCCGGTTCTCGGACAGAAATCCAAATGGCTCTCCGAATGCAATATCAGTAATCACATCTAAGGTAAAATAGTGAGCCACCGCTGAGAAGTCCATGCATTGGAAGTTTGAAGCTGTGGAGACGTATTCCCGATCTATCAACTGAATCAGCTCATTTATCTGGTTATTGACACTCTGTTCTAGGAACTGGTTATCCTTCCCAGAATACTATTGTCCGTGAGTTAGAAGTCAAATAACAATTGATTGTGTAATACTGACCCCGGAAGTCAACTTTCTCCTCAGCTCCTGGTGGCGCACCTCGTTTGTCTCAGATAGGACGCTATCAATCCGCCAGTCAAATGCCATGGTACTGTAGATATCAGACTTGGTGTATGTTGACCTTGCTCCAGAGATCTTCAAAATATAATCAAGGTCATCAGTGATTAGAATATTAGGACCAATGCGAACCAAAGATCCTTAAAGCGTTAAATAAACGACGCAGCTGGTTCTCAGGACATGCCTTACCATATTCGTCACATACTCGTTTCAATTCCGTGTGAAGATTTTGTTTGAGAGTACGCTTGACTATCCATAATTTTGATAGAGAGGCGAATGGCGGACCACTGAAATGTCTCAGTCGAAACCAGGAAAGAAACGATTGAACCACTACAACTAATGCGACTAGTGCAGTGACGAAGAAACAGTATTCCGTCACAAGAGTCGAACTAGACATTGCCATTTTTAGTAAGGTTCGTTGTCCGTAACATCTCCAGAAAATATGCGAGGGTATCATGGCTTTATACATTATGTAATCTTGGTACTGCAGTTTTCACTACACGCTTATGTGAGATACTCCGTTCGAGGATAAAGTTACATCCTATGACTGAAGGCACAGAGCTTTATTGTGGGGTATAGATGCAAGCAAAGCTGATGATCGACAATATATATGCATGTGAGGCAGGTGAGCACCTCGGCGTGCAGGGATTGCGTTTTAGTAAACCTGTCCCTGTGATTTTGAAAAGTCTACAAATAGTCTTTGTGCTTGACCATTCACTTTCCGTAGTTCTCAAAATAGTGACAATAACAGCGGAGCATTTCCTCCACTTTTCTTTTAAAAAAACATTAAGACTTGTTTTACTACAGTTCGTTTGTCTATGCAATGTTTTTGAACATCTTGGTCCATGTCATCATGGCATAATATAATTTTCATGCGAGTATGTAGAGATCCCTAGTTTGAAAATATGTTTTTATAGGCCTTCTCATGAATATAAGGAACGTCTAACCGCGCGTACAAAAACAATAGCAATTATTAAGATGTGGAGGAATTAAAGCTGAAGGATAGATTTAAAGCCTTGTAAAGTATAAAGAAAAATTCTTTCATAATCTATTTCAATAAAAAAATGTTGGACTATTAAACTATATTTATAAATAAGTATTATCTCTATTGAAGTTACCTTTGTGACTTATCAGCTAAAGTAAAGATATTACATTTCTAAGAAATTGAAAATTATTCAATAAAGGCGAGATCTAGTATAAGATTGTTAAGTAATTAGTTCCATAAATGTTGTAGTAGTTGAAGGATATCAAGTTTACCTTCGGATGACTGTGAGCTGACAACGAATGAGCATCGACATTTACATCTTGACGATCTAGCCTCCAGTCAAAATTTAGGCTATCGATAACCGCCAGCTACCGAGTAATCTCCTCCTTCAGTCTATGGTGGCATAACCTTTGCGAGGCTCTTAGAAACTTTAGCAAAGAAAATAGGACCAAGTTATCATTCGGAAGCTTACAATGTTTCGAAAGCTCTGTAAAAATGACCTCTTCATCTACAGCAACCTTCTTTGCAATGGAATATCGATTAGTAGCTTCAATACCAATACGCGACGTATGATTATCATTTGCTTTAGCATATTTTACATACGAAGACATGGCGTACACAGACTGTGGCTGTGGCCCTGGAAGTCATCAAGAGTTTCATGTGGCCCAACCACCGAGTCCATCAACTCGTCCGTGGCCGCAAAGGTGCTATAAGACTCACCTTCGGTTTCTGGAGGCAGATTTGACGGGATATTTAATTCAAAGGAGAGGGAGTCTAGCATCTGAACACTAAAGTACTCCACAAATTGGGAAGTGGTCGCTGGATCGCAAATGTAAGATCTGTAATGTATATTTGCTTGTGCGAATAGATGCCATCACGAAAAGTGGAAAGTTGCTAACATGGTAGTTATTGTAGTCACGGGTACTAGAGTTGAGCTTCACGGCGACAAATATACTGTTAGATTTTGATGCAAAACCTCTCATTTTATTTACTTGTAGGTCGTTTTATCACTGTGCTTACGTGCTACTTCTGAACATTGAAATTTGAACCCCTGTCCTTATCCAACAAGATGCGGCTGTCAGCATTAGGCAGTTATTTAACTAATTTTTCACCTCCTAACTCTTGTCAGCATTCATAAACAATTGAGGGCGCACTTAAAAACTCCGCCTACTTTCTCTCAAACTATTCTAGTTCTCTAAGTCGTTCGGATCAAATCTAATACACTTTGTCTACAGCCTGTTACGATGAACAACCCTGAAAGTGATGTTAACTTTGTGCCAATGCAGGCTCTGGTACCTACCCCTCAGCTCTACGATGAACTCGTTGGAGACAGTATGGAGCAACTCGCAAAAGCAAGTCTTGCACAGATACCTTCTTTAATTGCTGGCACTGTAATTCATGATAATGGTTGCGGCACTGGGGCCGGATCCGGTGCCATAGTCGAATCAGTCGACGACAAGGCAGAGATTACCATCAAGGCAACAGATATCAATGAAAAAGCCATAGGAATGTATCAAGCTCGTGCTGCAGAAAACGGTTGGCCAGCTACAGTTTCAAAGATGGATGCTCTAAAGCTCACTTTCGCTGACCATACCTTTTCTCATTCCATCGGAAATGCTTTATTATTTGTCCTCCCTAATGACGGTATTGATGCCATAAAGGAGATGCACAGAACTCTGAAGCCAGGCGGTACTCGTAAGTTATTTTGATGGCCTTACGTGCTCATATGCGCTATTTGGATCTCAACTTCATATAGACGTCAGGAAACCTCAGATAAGAAGACGCTAATCTAGTGGTATATTAGTTCTTGTGAACTCTTGGGCTTATGTTCCAAACATGGAACCCCTTCAGATTGCATCAAAAGCAACACGTCCTCCTGAAACCCCTCTCCCACGAATGGGCATGCAGAAATGGTCTAATCCTGAATTCTTACGCGATACTGTGGAGAAAGGTGGTTTTGAGAAAGAAAACATTATTTTGAGAAAGGCTAGTATGTATTGTACTGTTCCCGAGCTAACGCATTTTGCGACTATGCTTTGGAGCTTTGTTGGAGGTACATCAGAGGTTGGTTGGCTCAAATCTGACGAGGAGCATTGGGATAAGGCTATTGAGGTAATCAAAGAGGAGCTTAAAAGGACCGACGGCTTTCAGCCTTTGAATGACGGAAAGGCAAAGTTGAAGTTTGTAGCCAACATAGCAATTGCAACGAGATAAGCTTGATTGCTGTGCTGGCTTGTTGGTATTCAAAGGAAGGTTGTTAGTAGTGTCGCAACTTTCGAAATAATATCATGATAGTTATAAATCGATGTCAGAAACTACGCTTACTCTTCTCTAAGTTTCAGCATTATCAAAACGAATGTCACAATGTTCCTTGCTACAGACACAGAGCATGAGGCTTGGTATGGTGGGAAACATTTACTAGCCATGGGATCAGAACTCGTTTTCCCCTAGATTTCAGGCTACGTGGAAACCCCCTGAAAATCATCCGGAAAGGACATATGTTTACAGATATGAAATGCATCTTGCATTTCGCGTTTCAGTAGTTATTGAAGTCTAAGGTAACAGATCTTTAGCATGTTTATCTTTATTCTTATTATGGTGTGAAAGTATCCAAAATATGTAAGGTGAAGTGGATAGAAGTATTTTGATATTATACATAGACGACGTTCCAATTGCGAGCTCAGTCAAGAAAGACGCAGGGATTGCAGGTCTAAGGTAGTTAGATAACGTGTGTCCGAAAGTTGTAGTCAATTTATTTTCTCCTGCATCACCAAACAAATGGCGGAAACACTTTTATATATCTGTTATTACTGGGCGAACGAATGACGACCCTGTATTATCATCCAATGATCAAGGGACACAAGTTCACAAGAAGACGCAGTACAACGCCAGTTGCCCGATCATATGAGAAAAGCAATGAGTGTCCAATTCACCCACTTGTGATATTTAATCTCGCTTCTGGTATACCATTTAGACTTTGACGACTCTCTTTAGACCAATCTTGCTTGCAATTATGGCATCTATCAATGTATTCGAGATCTCTCGCCAGGATCTCCCAAAAATGAAAACTCCTGTATCGGCTTCAATCACTGATGTCAAAGCGCTGTCTTCTTATAACTGGATCGAGGCACCTCAATCCACGCCTACAATCGCTGTCCCTGGCAGTCCCGCCCTTTGGTCGCCACCAGCAATTTCTCGACAACTGAAAAAGGATTCTGGCTTGATTTACATTGCTCAAAATGCAGCTCGCCATCCAGAAAGCCCTCTTGAGCCGCTCTTTCGTGCTCTATACACTACACATCCTACGTTCGATATCCGTTCAACTGATGTTGTTACGGATAGGAATAACATCCGGAAGCTCCTCTCATTCATTGACCCTAGCTCTACTAGAAGTGGGCTCGAAGCATTCACCATCAACATCGAGATGACGAAAAATACCGCAATATTTTGTCGTGATGAGGCTAAAACAGTGGACTATATTGGGCCGCAAGAATTCAAAGGCTATGGTCATGAGTTTGAGAAAGCGTATACTACTGACCAGATCAACGGTAGTACTGGACATCACAGAATCATCTCATACCGATTCAGTGACATGAAATTCATTGTCCGCCACGAAACAGACGGATACCTTGGCACTGATGCAATGTTCTCTTCTTCCAAAGCACAAAATGACATACAGGACGACCTCTCAAATTTGGTGGGGGCTTTATCTCTATCTTCAGTCAAGTTGTCACCGAGTACAATTCCTGCTGAATCCAAATTATTAATCAGAGAAGAAGGCCAAGTAGTGCCACTAGAATCAACCCTTGAGATCAAAACACGAGTTTCTCACAAGTCCCTCGAGATTCAAGAGATCGCAACCCAGCTCTGGGTATCTCAAACACCTAAGCTTGTGCGAGCATATCATAACAGAGGTACTTTCCGGAGGCCAGCGGTTGAAGATGTTACCGCTGCTATTAAAAGCTGGGAAGAACGTAACCAGAATGAGCTGAGAAAGCTGGCGGCACTGATTCGAAAAATCCTCAATTTCGTGAAAGAGTGCGGAGGTAAAGCTGTTCTCAGGTATGACGTAGAGAAAGATAAGCTGGTATTCTGCAAGGTTGAAAGGAAAGAAATCTTACCAAAGGATTTGTATTCCAAATGGGATGATATGTGTAGCCCTGAAAAGGGGGTTAGCGCCGAGAAAAGTGGTACCGATGGACCCGAGATTGCTCAAACAGAGCGAGAAAGCCTGCTTACGGTAAGTTACTTCCCTTAACACAGTTTCAGTGCTAACGTGGAGACTTGTAGAAACAAACCATAGGAAATGATCGCAAAGTCACAATCAAAATTGGGGACGTGAGCTATCATATTGATGTGTCTAAGATACCGTACTTGGAATCCTTTGTCCGACTTCAAAAGGTTACTCAACCAGAATCAACTGAGTTTGATCATGAGTCAATCAATCTCTTCGATGTGGCTTTGAAGGGAATTGAGTCGGGCTACCGCCAATGCTTTCGATCTCTGCTGACTGACCTTTCCCAATACCGCACACTCTTCCAAACTTACAAATTCCTCAACGTTGATATTTTGAATGGCATGTCCATTGACCAGATAATTGCCAATCTCAAAGTGGGCAAAGGCGACTACGACCCTGACGAAAGACGACCAATCCGTGGTAACAAGGGGCTGGCACGAGACACGGCTTTTCAGCTCTTGTATCTGATATTCTACGCTCAGTTTGGAGATGAAAAGAAGGATATCATGAAGCTCTTCAACGCAGTGATGTTTGTCATATCTCACCCAGGGACTTTCAAATACCGCACGAAGCGGGTGATTCGTGTTGCGTACGAGGAGCGTTTCCCATTAACGTATAAGCAAAGAGCAGGACTAGATCAGTGGGAGAAAGGAGAAGCTGACAACAATGTATCAGATGCGACCACCGAGGAGGAGCGCGATTACTATTATGATTCGGATGATTCGGATTACTGGTCCTAGGAGGCTGTGCAGGAGTTCCTCAAATGACCAAGTTAGGAAAATTAGGAGTATCAAGTTTGTTTTGCAAATGAATTCAGTGCGCCACTTTTATCGTCTGTCCCTACGTGGTGTAGACCAAACGTTCCAAAATGGATGGTTTGCGTATTGACTTAAGGTGTCGTGTATCTCCCTAGCGAGTATGATTATTTAGAGTTATAGCCACCACTTCCACCCTGTCATCGTTCTTCAGTTGTTTCTCCGCTGGGATTCGTTTTCCAACAAAAGAATGTCGCAGTTTTGGTTATACTAGCGATCATCCCCTTCATAGTATCGAGAGATGAGTATCAATTGACAGCAAATATTGATTTTGCGGAGCTTACGAAATATTACCGATCAGAAAAAAAGAGCCTGGCTGGTAGTATTCTCTACTGATTAGGGTCATGTACAGTAAATGACTTTTGACCTAGCCAACACACTTACCACGTGAACAGAGCTTCCTCTACTCGCTCAAGCAGATTTGCTTGTATCGCCGCTATCCCTTTGAAGAAGTGTTTCGTGATATAGATATCGCGGCTGTATGTATAGAACTGATCATACTGTATAATAGAGTTACTGCCTACATCTATCACTTGATCCAAGCATCAATGACCTTTATTTTAGTCTATATGAGACTACAGCTCTTATTGTATGTCAATTCATTAGCTTAGTAACAACAATTGATTCGCTTTTTGACTAAGTTTTATTTTCAAGATTCGTATTTCTAGTGCTGGATATTGAGTTCCACATTCTCGGTGTATTTTAGTTTACTCAATACATTTACATAGTTCTTCAGTGGGGGTCCAAGGTTACTGTTATCAACCTATCCGGGAGGGCAGGTACATGAGCTACTAGCACCACCTAAGTTTCCACTCACAAAAACAACAAGCACCGCGACATATGCAGCTATTTCCCCAAAAACCTGGTCGCGTCTGGCAGAAGTCAATAGTCCGACGCAAGTGGCAACGAGCACGGTCCATCCACATAGCATCCCCAGCAGAGCACGCGGGTTGTTCATGATGTAAAACGAGATTACAGCACCGAACAGCAGGATGGAGGCGAGGCTCGTTGAGAGAATTGCCACAAATTTGGATATTTGGTGCTCAGATACGTAGGCTGTGTCGTTATCACGGGTCCCATTCTGGAAAAAGACACCTAGGTTATTCTGAACAAAATTGGAGAGCATATCTTGATCTGCTGGTACCCGCAACGCGATGAGATCATATTGATCGGCGTATATATCAGCACTTGCACCGCAGAGTTGCGGAGTTCTATCGGATACAGACTTGGTTCCCGCTGTGTCATTATGAAACCATTTTTCCATTGCTCTTACGGTTATTTTAGCCGGCGGTGGAGCATTGAGAAGTCTTTGGTGTCTGGCCAGTGCTTCATCTGTCTATATATTAACTCAAAACACATTTCACTGAATGTCTTTGCTCATACGGTATTTTTCTAGCGTGTTCCTAATTTTTTTCGCAACTGCCATCTTTTTCATTTCCCTCCCAGGACGTTGCGCAGCTCTTTCGAACGTTACCCAATCCATTGGGGGCAAACAAGGCGGCCGAAGGTTCCACGTCCTACGGAGGTGCATATATCCTGTTATTGTAGGGATGAAGTTTCTCAAGGCGACGAAGCTCTTCACCGAGAATAAACATATGCTAGTGGAACGCCCGTCCTGGTACCTCTCCCAATTGCCGAGATTGGGCTACATAACTAGTGGCCAGTGGTGCCCCATCAACTGTGATGCGGATGGTCAGCATTTGATTGGTTGTGCAGATACGGGCTCGGATTTAGATCTAATGTCCCTAGACTTTGCCAATGAAAAAGGATTTATCATTGATCGGAGGGAATCAGTTTGCAGGAGAGTGCAGCTGGCCGATGGGAGAATTGTTGAGACGATAGGTTGCGTTCGCGTGTCCAAACAGATATACCAGTGGGCCCCAACATAATTAGCATAAGTGAAAGACACGGCACACCGAGTAAATCATTTTACGAACGAATACCCAAATCAGCTCAAAAATTAATGCCGAGATGGCGGTCCCGAAGTCAAGAACGCTTTGGTTCGAGGATATTGTGACTGGGGAATATCATCGCTTGTCAGATCAGATTACTTTAAACTGTATGGTGTGCGTTTTTGTTGTCCGAAATTCATTCATTTTTGAAATTGAAGATGGTAGAATCTAGAAGATACCTGAACAAGCCTGTTTGAAGTCTAATTTGCATTTATTCTTGCCAGAAGTCGTCTCTTTACGCCTTTATGTTCCTATTTCTGAGCTTTTATATATAGCCATATATTGGTCATAGGTAGACAGAAGTCTAGTCCTTCTGGGATAAAGCTTTAGCGTCGATTGACCAATGTAAATTCTGCACTTATATCACACTTCTCTTCTTTATTAGGCAGACTGGCTGCTGTATCTATCGACAGATTGCGGTACTGATACTAGCTACTCATACGCGAATAATTTGTATATCAAATTCACTTTCTTACTTGCTATTACAAAAATTGCAGCTGGCGTGATTTTACCCGCCTTGTATAAACAGTTAACAAGACTACGCCTACTATAGCCAGTTTCTATGGTGCCGAAGACGGAGTATTGCCGATGAATACCACCTGAACACTCGCAAACCTAGAATGCCAGTCAGTTATTTACGCTGGTCAATTTTGAACGTTAATCGTCACTCACGCAGAAGCAGCAGCAAAAACTTCAATCCGTCGAGCATTCGTCGCCAGAGCAAGAACAATAGCGAACAGCATGGTAAATCCACAGACCAAGCCTAGCCTCGCACCCATCTCTTGCACAAAGTAGAGTGCAACGATAGACGATAGCGGTACCACCGGAGAAAACACCGTGCCCAAAACATAAATGGTCTTCTGGACGCGAGATTCCCGATAGTAGTGCAACGCGCTCGGGTTTCCAGCATTGTCGAGGCTCTTCGGGTCAGCTGGTAAAGGCGTCTGCTACTTGTCAATCTATCTAACTCTGATTCCATTGTTCACTCAAATGTATCGTACGGCCGTACAAATACAACTGTGGAAAACGCTTACCTTTCTGTACCGCCAGATGCTATGAAACAGCGTCAGACCCGGACCAGAGATCAGCCTGGTAAGAGCATCATCTTCTCCATGGTGAGCTGAGAGCATAGCCAGATCCTCGAGATTGGATTTGTCGTAGACAGAAGGCTGCTTAAATCCACTCAAGTCTCTACCCAAAAACCCGCAGTGACCTCCTAGGGACTCGCTATCAATCCAGGCGTCGACATTATGCCGCTCGATTTCTTTTGGCGAAGAAAGAGCAGATACGTTCTTGTACTGGGATATACAGGTGTCTTTAATGAACAATATTCTGTGAGTAGAACTTCGGTACCTCAGCAAGGGGATTGAAGATACATATCATCTTCACTCCTATACATAAGCGAGATAACTTACAATATTCCCGTAGCTTCTCTCTTATTTTCAGTTGATGCTCCCATTGCTTACCATCAAAGCCTCTCTCTTTTGACTTTTGGAGATACCACCATTCTTTATCATAAATCTTCCTTTCATCCTCCTCTTCCGCATCTTCCTGAGCTATTAAGTTGTATTCGAGGTCCAAGTGACATAACTCAGCCTGAAGGTATAACAGGTCTCGTATAGCAAGATGACGGTACTTCCGGACGATTGTGTGCTCCGTGTTGCTCATGAAGGCGGCCAACTTGTCATAACCACCAGTCATGTTGATAACTGTCTTGCAGCTCGTCCTGCTGTTGGAGACAACTAGGTGCCATGGACATGTAGAAAGCCTCTGGACTTATACTTTAGTTCAGCTGGAAATTGTATAGTTCAGCCTTGCAAGTCTGCCAATGCACAGAAACTATTACTCTGTTGTGCTCTGTCTCTAATTTAAATGCCCGTATCGGTAGGGTACTTAACGCCATCACTATAGAATCAGAGAACAACAATGTTCTCAGAATTGATAGCAAAACTTAGGCTTTTTGGTGATATTTTCGAAGTGCTTTACATTGGAGTTGAAAATGTTGAAATCTTCAACCAGTATAGTAGAATTGTGATGATATGGATTTAGCCATATGATTGTAAGCCTTAGAGCCACGTGTATGCGTTTTTAGATAGTGTACGCTGACCCAATAACCCAAAGCCTTTACGCCCTGCTTAATAGAAGCAAACTAACGATAGAAGACCAGGCTTTGCGGGCTCGTAGACTGTAGCCTTGATTTCACGAGAGCAATGGCAAGTTTTTCCTGTATAAAACTATGGCAAAACTTGATCATGATGACATTTACTGCTTTTACAAACATCAGGTATGTATGGAGCTTTGGGTTAAGATTATCAATATTTTAGCGGTGTGCCTCACGTTCACGAAGTCCCTAGCGAGCTCGACGAGTTCCGTTCAGCATATGTAAGGGATCTCGTCAAGCAATCAGAGTGTTTCCTGTGGGTATTTGTTATTCGGTCTTATCAAGCAGACACTGGATTCGAGGTAGACGGTACTCGGCGACACAGCAAGCCACCATAAGCCTTGCAGCCCGGGCCTTCACAAGGCCTGACATGGCGCCTTGTGGTCATTTAGTGATTTTCAGCCTTAAACTTTACTATACATTCTTCATGTATTACTTCAAGCTTTTCACAGAGGACAATTCTGCTCTTTCTGTGAAATAGGTAGAAATATAAAGCTTTCCGAATTGGGAAACTCATCTCCATGGCAGCGTCAAATTAAGCCAGCTTTGTATTGTGGTGTAGAGGTATATCAAGAATATATTGTCTCGGATTGGACTCAGACGTTAACCAATTGAATAGGAGCACTCTAGCCAAAACGCAAATAGTTCCGGCCGGCCAGTGTGGGGGAATGCAGAGACTCCGAAGCGTCCCGAAGTCAGAATGTGTCCACTAAGAGCGTCCCGATCTCCTGCAGCAACGCGTGACGTATCATCCGGCCGAGTAATACAACATATAATGCAAGGTTATTTGGGCGTAAAAAAGGCACACTTATGGAAATGGGATTGGATGGCGCAAGGCATTGCATACATACTTGAGCGATTCCGCTGCACACAGCAAAGCATCTCGAAAGCCTTCTACATTTTGTGATTCAAATCAGCTCAAATGACTCTTAGTATCCCGGCGTTGGTTCTACTAAGATAGCTATACCATATCTCTAGCAGAGGCGCCAGCTTCGAATTTGTCGTTATACCTTGCTCTATACTCATCAATGTTGAGCGCATTGATTTCAAAACTGTTCAGAAAGTCCGCAGATACCGTAAGCTAAATACATACAATCACCCAGCTGCATATACTCACACTTGTGTAGGATGTCTATGCTGCAAAGATCCAAATAGCACCCAGTCGACAGAAAGGAAGAAGGATTGCCACGAAAGCGAATGTCCAACCATCGAGCGAAGAAAATTGGATCTCGAAACATTTCATTGAGGAACACGACTTATTGTGTGGGCAAAGGTTCTCTGATGACCGACTTGAGGATAGGATCGAAACCTTCAATTGGTACTACCGCATACATAAAGATGGACGCGCGTATACCTGCGAATTTACATCGAAGTTTAGAATAACAAGCCAACGAGGCTGCAATGTTCTTTTTGGTGCCAATCCCACAGACGGTGATGTCAATGGGCCCGGAAATCCGTTCGCAAATGCTGTTCTGAAAAGACAGAAGTCATGGAAACCACCTCCATTGATTGGAAATGCTGTGTTGAAGAGAAGATCGCAATCCTCTTCCGTCATTCCCGTCTTGTCGGATGAGATATCTGGAGTGCAAGTCACAACAAAGCAAGAATCAGATGTATCCATAAACCACCCCATACAGAATCCAAGAGGCGTCGTTCTACACCAAGAAGCCGAAGAAAATATTACTACTACCCCTTCTGCAGCCAGCTTTTGTCAAGTCACAATATCCAACGGCGATGACAATGCATCGTGCAGGGAAAGTGGTGCGACTCCTCAACCGATGGGAAAATATATGACGCTAACAAATCTAGCCACTACTACCCAGTTACCTGAGGTCAGTCGACCATCGTTGGCCATAGAACGTTACCTTGATTCTCCGCTGGAACTTACGAATTTGGAGGATGGGGATAGAAGTGGTAGGCTGGAGGTAGATACAATAACGCCATCCAAACCGCGTAAAAGAAGGAAGAAAAGAAGAAGTAGTAATTCAAAAGAGCACTCAGGCAAGCAAAACCAGCCTGAGAATGAGCTGGACTCTCAATACTGGCAATATGATGAAGGAAAAGATGGTTATTATCATAGAGATGAGGTCTCTAATGAAATATTATGGTATCCTGTATTAGATTAAATGGTCTGAATCTAGCACAATGATCATATATCATTTTGGGTAAATCAGTTGAAAGAAAGGGCTCAAAAGTTCATTCGTCTATGACCTTACTAAGTAGTAGTGATTGCAGCACTGGATTGTGGAAATTCCCATATTGGACATCAGGCTTGCGATCAAAGAGGAAAGAATGCCGTCATGGAAAGAAAGCCAATTCCACTCTAAGTATGCAGCCTGTCTTACTTCTTCGCGAGGCAATGAATACCGCTAGATCAGATTTTGTCTCTTTGCCTTTCACAGTCATTGGACAGATTGAGGTTATTCATCGTTCATATCAGATCCTGTCGCCAATAACATCGCCTTATACATGACATTTAAAACTCTAGAAAACCGAACAAACATACTTAATCTGCTCTCCCGCCGCATCATGAATTTAGCAAATGGAGAAGTTGTTGGTTTAATGCAAATTGGCTTCCCTGAGGTCCACGTCCGCTTACGGTATCTGGTATGCTAGCTCCCGCAATGTGGATACTTTTGGTTACAATAAACCCTTAAACGTGCATCTTGGCGACGGCTTTGAGTTGAAGAATGAACTCTAATTGAACATCATATTACCTGCCACTACTTGTAAGCATCCTTGCTATTACGACTGGTGGTCGATGAAGCCTTCCTAGAGATGCCGCTGGTTTTATCCCAGACTGCTTCGCCAGAGCTAGCTCGAGCTGAAGAACGGCTCTCGGATGCAACACATTCTCTCCTGAGTTTGTCGAGATAGTTTGCCATTTCACGATCCTTCTCTTTCGCAGAACGGTCTTTGGCTCTTTGAACTGCGGGGTCTGATTAGTACGGCGTTTCGGAAAAAAGAGTACTCATACCATCATTTAGTTTGTATCTTAGAGCAAAGAATGGATTCCCCGACTCGTCAAACATGGGAAGCTGTTGGATCTTACTTAAAATGTCAAACTTCTCGATTAAAGGCATCCCAATCACGACATCAATATCGATCGTGTCAGGAACTTGTAGTACACGAAGGTGTACCTTCTCCAGTTGGTCAAGGCCGGCTTTCTTCCCTTTGATCCATGCTCTGACGAACTTCGTAGGCGTGGCCACTGCGTTACTGATCAGAGGATTGAAGCTTTTGATGTCATGCCCAAGAAGAGGCTCCTGCATAAGCTTGTGTTCGATCACAGCTCTTTCCGAGATGAAAGAACTCTCAGCTCCAGTGTCAATAGTGCCATTTACGGCTTGGGCATCTCCGGAGGAATCGAGTAATATAATAGGACATCTCCCCAACCGTCGTCCTAGTGGCCCAACTTCTCCTTCATTATACTGCGATTGGGATGCTGAATCAGAGTTCGAATTGACTTCTTCGTTGCTGTACTCATTTCCGGACTCTGCGTTGAACAATAGCTTTTCCTCCACTTTGTTATTATCTGAGTCTGAATCTGATTGCAAGGTTGAAGTCTCTTCTCTTGCGCTGAATTGGTTGCTCCACGCTGCAAGTGAGCTTGATCCGTCACATCTAGCACTGACTTCCCGTGTATTTTGTCGTATTTCCGGTGTGTTGAGGGGAGAATTGAAGCTTGTGTTGTTATCACCAACTCCAGCTAGCAGGCCAGTATCTGGATATATACTACCAACTTTGAGGCACTTACTGCTGAAATCATTTCTAATTGGTGTTTGCTGTACCACATAGTCTGCCACGGAAGAGGTCTTGGTTGGCACAACATCAACAACTGGCTTTGAGTGGATATCTAGATCAAGCCAAATATCATGGCCTAGATATGCAATGTTTTCACTTGCTTTGTCGATCTCTGTTATTTTTGAGTATTCCACCGGCGACTGTTGTGCTGGGAAAGCCAGTTGATTCTGCTCCGATGACTGTTCATCGTAGTCACACATCCTTAAAGTTATCCCCCGAGCTTCCTTTAGTGGCGGAACTACCATTTAAGGAATGCTGACCTTCAAGTATTGATTCTAAGATGTTTGTGATGATATACAGTGTGAAGTTTTGTTGCGGTGTAGAAGCTGGGACGTGGAACCAAATCTTCACAGTGAAATTAGAATTGACAACTTATCTCATGTGGAGACGAGGATGATCAGTAATGTGGAGTTTTAGTAGTGCTCCGCCAGTAATGTAGGAATTGCTTAAGCCATAGAGAGGCGACAAATGGGAACAGACAGTGAATGTGAAAATGATTGAGTAGAGGTCATAGAATTGGTCTATGTGCACAGAATCAGCTGTCACTCAAATTGACCGTCAGCGGGCTTTGGGCTAACAGTGGTTAATCTATGTAGAGGGGTTGACGCAAGGCACTACAGTAGTACCAACTCATCTGTGATGCTGTGTGCCCATACTAAAACATTGGATGGGGCAATTTTGGGGCAATTTTGATGATTGGCTAGAAAGCAGATCCGGAAGGTCTGGGAGCCTTGCTGGCAATTGGCCATATGGTGCCGCCCTTGTTGTTCTGACGGGATGTTTGACAATTTTCAATCCAAGAAAGAAAAAATTGCCCGTGTTTAGGTCATATACAACGTTCCACCTAAGGGAGAATGAGCCTCTAGCCATTGAGCAATTATTCTTTAGTGAGTCGGACGCAACTTCTAGTTGCGTTTTAATTTGATTCTCCTATGTATGTAATCCACAATTCAACTCCTGATAACCTTTGCCCTTATATACACCTTCTTAATTAGATAAAAGAATGATAGTTTAATGAATTTACTAGAGTGGGTGCAGTTTAACCCAAGAGAAGGGACCAGCTCCTCCACCCTCCAATGCCGAACCCCCCGAGGCTCAGTGCTCACTGCTCCCCACCCCTCAACTAACCTTGTCAAAATCCCAGAGACATGGAAGCCTGGCTCAAGATATATTACCGTGGAGCTTATTGTTGGTACAGATTTCACTAAAGTTTGGTGGTTGATCGCTGCTTTAGATTCAAACAAACCGGGCCAATGAGAGTTATAAGTGTGACACCTGAATGTCTGTCCTCTGCAGCCACATGTAAGTGGGGATATCAACGAGACAAAACGCATGAACCTCCCTATCATAGCTGTTTTCTTTCTCACCGGTCTCTTATTTACCAATCAGAAGCTATATTCGTAAAACTTTGATAGGGCCGAAATGAGGTGTAACTAAGCTTTGAGCCTCATCTCTCCCATTGCTTGAATAAAAGTTTGTAATATGCAGCACAGCTTACAAAACTCAATAATCATCGTCGGCTACACTACTTTGAATAGAAGTTCTAAAGTTCTACAGCAAGCTCAGTATTCACGTCTCACGCCACCTGCTAAGGTGTCGCCAAGAATGACGGTCATCATTTCTTTTTCTTGGTTCATGTGCTGTATTTCATTCCGTTCCCAGCCCGTCGCCATTGTGCCATCTGGAAGCATATGCAGTAGCTAGATCAGCTTTCAATAAGCAAACTAAATCCTTACTGCGCATCGCATGAACCATATCTGATCCGACTTGCAAACAAATAGAGCTTTCAACAGGATTATATTGACAAAAATAGGAGAAATACCCTATACTCAACTAGAGCCACCTCTTGTATCAGAGTAGCCGGCCTTTCTTACGTGAGGATAGTGCTCGATCATTGGCGGGAGATAGCAGTATGTCAAAGACTGATTTGATGTCTGACGTAGTAGGTCCGAGCGATATATCTGGGGATCTGCAGGGAACTAGTAAGCAGAGCAATTGGGACAATTCAAAGAAGCTTAAAAGTACTAACAATGAGAGAAATACCTTTCAACCAATAAGCGCTTTTGATCATTATTATCCACCTACAATGGCAATTCTGCTTCCATTAGCTAACTAAACCCGGGAATTTAACTACTCATACGGTTCGTTAGAAATCAAATAATTTCGCGTTATCGCATATATCCACGAAGAGTGTTATTATGTCTCGCTGTTCTAGACCTTCTCTCCACCAATATAAATTCCCACCTCATATTCCAACACAAGGAATTATATTTAACCCGCAAGTACCCGTCAAACATTAAGCGAGAAAAATATAGGGGCCAGCATCGCAAAATATGCTTCTTTTTGACATCTCAACAGTGGGGCATGATTGGTAATTCAGTTCGCTTGCGGCATACTTCCCTCTTTTTTAAACTTCTCCTATCATTTGGAATTTTTATATAGGTAAGATCTGTGCATCTGAAAAAGCCAGATTTGTTGTAGCCCCAGGCACCCACATCCCCAGTAGTTAGCTATACCTAGAATCTCTCCCTACGGAGAGCTTCCTTCCCTAGACTTATCACAATCCAAGACCCTTAACACACGTTATATCCTGAGGAACCTCTCCTTTTTTCATACCGTGAGTATGACAAAAGACAAGATTCGAGTGGAAGCTTCACTTGTGGTAAAATCGGTAAGCATTCTTTGGTATGCATTGTTCCAAAGCTCTGCGCGATATTTTACAAATCAAGTATCAAGAGCCCCAACTTAGCGTGTCATAATGGGTTGGATTAAAATAGGTTAGGTGTTGTCAGGGTTCAAGAATTACTTTTGGAGATATGTTCTCAAACCTGGTAATGAAGAGAAGGAGAATGTAGGGAAACTGCGAATGATCAATGCTGAAATAAATATTATCTTGAAAAACTGGGTGAGCCGTGATTATTTATCTTATTAAAGAATTCGTTTTGCTAAGCCGTGCCACGCTTATTCAGTAGCTTGGAATGAGATTAGTGGTGATATGGTGGACAACTGGTTAGGATAGTAGTAAAATGCTTAAAGTTCTGGTCCTTGTGTAGTTGAGTTGATATATTTGATTAAAACCAGCCTTATACTATGATTTCTTCAGCTATAAGAATTAAATAAAAAAGGGAGAAGCATCAAAGCCGTAACACCAATCCTAGATGTACTTCTTTCCCTTTACAATTTGCCCGACATTGCCCTCTGTCCCGAAGGCTGTATGGACCCCGCCGTCAACAGCCAACTCTCCAAATCTCAATTTCTTTTTCATAAACTCCTTGTTTGCCGGATACGCTCCTAAACAATGCCCCTCGGACAGCCCTCTCAACTCGGAATTTCTAGTTGTCAACACGATACCACTAAACCCCATATTGACCCCATATCCATTCTCTTTAAACGCCCAGATGCCAAATCCCACTGCTATCATCATGAAACCTGTCGCCAAAGAATAACTAAGCACCAGCCAGAAAGGTTCATACTTCCATACCAGAACAATTGAGTTGCGGATGCAGGGTACGGAATAGTTTGCGGTGATGGCGAGGGCGGGGTCAGACGCGAGACTCAGGATAAGATTCGCAAAAAGCTTTTCTACCGCGGAGGGAAAATCTGGGACCACGAACTGGCTGATAGGGTCTACAAGCTTGGTCATTGATACTTGAGAGGATGTGATGGCGTAATCTTGCGTGCCCGCGTCGCCAGTTTGATTTATCGACTCATGGAGTTGGGTGCGGAATAGCCAGCCAGCTGCGTGGTATGCCCTTTCTAGAGTTAGTTCATATAGGTAACATCATATAAGTAACATAAAAACTGGAAGAGTAAGAAACAGCATACGACAGAACAGCGTATTCGGGGTTCTCATAAGGAGAAAATGCTAGAATTGGTTTGATTAGTTTCGTAGTAGAGCTTTCCAAAGACATCACCCCATTTGACCAAAGCACTGAGTGCCTATAGATTGCAGCATGCATACTGCATTGTATGACATGCTGTGTAAATTCATGATACCATCTCGCTCCCCAATTCGTGGTTATCGGTTCTATTAATGGTACTGTAGTATTTATGGTGTATCCTAGCCAGAGAGAAGGCTCCTCTAGAAATAGTCCTATTTCATCCTCTGGCGTTTCGGGATAGTCCCACCAGAGGGGCGCCCCGTAATCATTTTCGTACACGCTCGAGAGACCAAAGTAGGAGAAGTTGCCTGTCGGTATGAGCTTTTCCTTGGTCATGGAGGTGTTTGCAGCAGGCTCATAGTCACTCTTTTCCTGACAGTCGTATGCGGGTCCTTCAAATTCAAGTATGTAAGAGCAATTCCCACTTTCCGGACATGGATTCGATGGTTGTAAAGCCTCAGTCCCTTGGTAGAGGAATATGATAGAATCTTTTTTAAGATGACTAGATGGTCCGTCATAATAGTCGGAATCATTTGCTATGCCTGGAAATCTTTGAACAAATGTTATTGAAAGGTATGGCGACTCCCAAGGAAGTTGGATCTCCTTTGAGAAATTAAGGGACGGGACACCGTCACATATGGCAGAAGAGTTCCGGATGCTGGTCACTGATGTTAGACTGGCAGGGGATGCTATGGCACATAATGGAAGTGCCCAGGTCAAGGCGGCCAGCAGGAATGGAATGGTTGCTTTAAGCAAAAATTCTGAGTTGACGAATTTGAGTGGATCACTACACGCCTGTCCTATTCAATTAGCCCTGATACAACACAATTGATACATTGCTTACAGAAAACAAACTGTCGATGGTCTCAATTTTTAGCAGCCTCTTTTTGTAGATGAACTAGATGGCATTAGCTTTTATTACCCAGTAATTATGTGAATGTAATACGAACCCAAACTTTCTGCTTATACGCAATCTCGACAGCACCAACAAGACAGACCTTTACTAGGAAGGCGATGGCCAGCCCGAAGCGTTGTGTCCAGTCCGAATTCTCAACAATATTGCCATGTAATCTTTGATTGTAAAGATGGTGACTAACAGCACTTGTTATTCCGGCCAACCCAAGAAATATCATCCAGGTTGGAAGAGACCAGTGTACGCCCCACTGATTCTCGCCTTCACCGCTGGATTTTGGAGTCCAGTATTTGGTTTTATTCCAGGTAGAAAACTGGGACGATAGTTTTTGGAACGAAAATCTGGTTTTGAGTAGCGCTCTCTTTTTCGTCACCGACGGGACCTCTTGAGAAGAGGTAAATCGGCTTTCGATTCTGGTAAATGAAGACGATGGCGAAGGTTCAATTATTGTAGAGCTGTGATTACTCTGAGTTACACGGGTGGCTTGAGTGTTATTGACAGCCTGAGTCTGAGGGAGATTTTGTTCATTGGCATTGGAAGACGGTAATGTTAGTGGAGAGAGAATCGGAGAATGGCCATTGCTAGTAGTCTGAGCAGAGGGAGGCACCGTCGGAGGATTTTGAGTCGATACGTTATCAATGATTTCCAGAATATGTTCCTGTTCACGGGGTTGGGGTATGGGAGGTCCGTGCATAGATGAAGATGATTCTGACTGAAGAGTAGTCGGAGGTGGTGGGCTAGCCTTTGCTGGAGTAACAGGCTGTAAAGGTATGGGCAGAGACATAGTTTTGTTCGCGATAGCGCGAAGTAAAGCGAGGTCTCAGTCTAATAGAAGAGCCGAATACAAGAACTCAAACACGATCAGCGCATCACCGCCTCGCAACTGGCTTGCCTTCGGTTTATCTTATAGCTTTTTAGTCGGCTCGCCCAGCCCTAAATAACTGCAGGGTACCATACTACCTACCAAGGTATCGTAGGAGTAGATAATTGTATATATTGACTAGTCCACCAGTAAAGTTAAGGCTGTTTCTCGATTTTGATACATGGTGAAAAATGGTGTGTGCTTGGTATAATAATCCAGGGCGCGCTGACTGCCCGACGTTCATTGCATTGACCTGTAATGTATATACATATAAATTCAGCTTTGACCTCCGATACAGATTGATTGGAGCCACTTTTGAATCCATTTCTCGGTGAGCATTATGAGAACTTGGCTAAGGTATTGAATGGTATAAGGGTTAAGCGGTGAGTCCTGCTGGCAAAGTTCGCCCTGTCCCTTCAAGATGAAAATAGGAACGACGCCCGGAAGGTATCTTAGAGCTACGTCACCGGCGTTTTCTATACAAGCCTGCAACTTCCATTGGAATTCTCCCACGTGTTTTCTCTTAACATGTGGTAACCCATATCTCAATTTTCTTAATTTCTATTCCCTAGTTTATAGATCTGACGTGAGCAGAATTGAGATCCGCGGAGACCCTTTGCAAGTCAGGAATAGTTCGAGTCACTCTGAGGAAAACCCCCCTTATCCAAGCCACTATTTCAGGTAGAAAATTTGTTCATGCGGTGTAACAGTATCGCGCTGGCATATTCCCACGAACACTTATGAATTAGATAGTTTTATTGGATACCAGCCAAATCCAGCATAGTAGTAGCTGTAGCTACGAAGGTTGAAAGTGCGGCTCGTCCGCCTCATTCATGCCTGAAATACCAAGAAATGATGGCTTTTAATGTTGTCTCAATGAACTCCATGACCTGCTAAATCGTCAAACAAGTTATATAGATGAATATATGATGTGCTTTTCGCGGCAAGTGAAAAAGCTTCTGTCCAACATAATGTTCTATCAATTGTTTCTCATTCAGTGGGCATTATTAAAGCAAAAAGATATTTCTATCTTAAGCTATCTATAACTGTGTCCAAATATGGCGGATAAAACCTCTTCAAACGTTGGCACTGCAAATATTGCCCACCATAGCTTAATGTGAGCAAAATGTCTTCATTATACAGGGTCCGTCGATGATAGCGGTACTCCCACTTACCGCTATCGAACTCAACCATCGACCGTTTGCACTTCTCACAACTTATGCTCATCGTCTAGCTGTACCTGTAAGTAAGCGCGGTAATCCAGGCACTGACTTAGTCCTGCCTCCATGTTGGACTCTGCTTACGGTGCCCATATTTTGGCTAGCTTGCCTTGTCAGAGTCGCCAAAGTCTTTGACGGACCTCCGCGAAGTCTGGGTAGTCGGCGACCGCTAGGAATCGCCAAAGAGTTTGCTACATTTTGAGTTATTATTGGCGATTCTGTCTTGTCGGTCAGAGTTCCCTTGGCCCAGCTTGGAATACGGAGACACGTAGATGCATGCATGGAGTTGTCTCTCTGAATATTCATGAGTTCGTGCCCAGGAAGTTGATAAATTTCGCTAGCTATATAATTATACGATTCGTGATTAGATAACTCCTTGCTAAGTAAATTATTAGATTAATGCGAAGATTTAATTGGTATGTGCACTAACTGCAAGGTATCCTGCTTTGCGTTTATCACTAGCTCTTGCGTTCGAGGAACAGACGGTGATAAGCTTTGGGCAACAAGTTTTGAGTATCCGAGTTCGACTGAGGCTTGTGGAGTGTTGGTTTCAGTAAGCTGGGTGTTCCCGCGATGCTGACTACTTCCCAAATTGGTGGTAGCCTGGGACTGATTGTCAGAGGTATCTAGCATCTTTGATAAGCTTTGGCTTGTTCCGAGCTCTGTGAGAGGTGCCATCGAGGTTCGATTTGTTAGCTTGTCAGGTGGTTGAACTTTGATTAAGGTTGAGCATTGTAGAAGAATTGAACCAGAGCGATAAGCATCGCTAAAGCGCGGATTCAAAGACTCTTTACAGTCCATAGGCTTTTCTTTGATATCGTTGACTATCTCACTTGCCTCCACCTGCTTTGGTTTCCAATATCTATCTCCGAACACATCATCATTCACAGGAGGTTTCGAGAATATATGCTGGCTCATATTCTGTTCAGCGTTCTGGTCCATCTTACAGTCCTTGCTCCTACTCTGTCCAACAAGTGTGTCGCTTGCACAGGATATTTTAGGACGCACTTTTTCAACTTGAACTCGTGTTAAGCTTGCCGTTTTGAAGATTTCATTACTTGAATAGCCAAGCTGCTGTGGGGTTGAGCTAGAATGAGGAAATGGCAGATCCAGATTCGAAGTAAGATTCTGCTCTTTAGAAAAGGGTCCTAAGTCACACTCGCCTTGTTTCATGCCACCAGTTTGTATTGCTTTAGCTTTTGTTTTTTCATGTTCTAAACACGGAGAATCCTCGTGAGATGATAGTGACTTCATATTTACAGCATGATTTTGTGGGTACTTATGCCCGGCCGGTAGTTCTGTGTCATTCTGTAGTCTACCTGTATCATGCTGGTTATTCTTACTACTTCCAACGTCTTCTCCAATCTTTTCATTCTCAACAAATTGTAAATCTTCAGCCGACTCGTAGTCGTCTGTCTGCTGATCGCTACCCCTGTACTCCTGTAGGTTGGTATGGCTATCATTCTTGTAGCTATCCTGACCTTGACTTTCATTGTAATCGCCATATAACCTTCTTTCAATCGAAGTCATGCTTAATTTCTGTTTGACTATAATGTTGCTACTTTTGCGGCATCTAGGGGCTCGTAAATTCGTTACCTCAAGCTCGGGTTGTTGCGAACGTTTAGTTTCAGCGTCCCGAAATTGTTGATATCGTATCTGATTTTGCGCATTGAATGATGTTGATTTTTCTATGGCATTTCGCGCGTGGCTGGTTTGCAAAGTTGATTTCTCCAGCTTCGTAATTTTAAGATGTCTTATGTGGGAGGATCCACGAACCTTCCTCGAACTTTCAGACATGTTATCTGTTACTATTGTCAGTTGTCCAAGCTTGGCCTCGAATGTGAATCGGCTTCCTCGAGTCCTGTAACGCTACTCAGAAATCACAGTTAGCGATGCCTAAATTGCTAATTGAAGTAGAAGGAACCCGTTCGCAATCCTGAAATGAGTAGGATAGGATGTGTAAATAATGCATAACGCGCCATATTCTCCTCGAAAGTAGTACCGCACTTACACGTCTGATAGGCTTAGATTTCATTACAGTTTGTACCTCATCTGCACTGAAGCCATCCCCATAACTCTCCAGCTGCTGTCGATTTCGGGATTTTGGAGATGCTGGTTGTAGTACTGGCATACGATATTCTATATAGTCGCTTGGCAGCTTCTGAAGGCGTGGCCTGACCTTGACCTCAGCCAGATGTCTAATTTTACAATGCTTCAAACATTCCGAATGATCGGGCAAGTGCGATATTGGATCATCCGGAAGCTCCAGCGGTTCATCTGCAAGGAAGTCGAAGAATTAGCCGACATGTTTATGGCATGTATTTTTGCCTGTCGATTCCCTACCATTATCATCAGAGTCCGAATTTTCCAGCCTCTCTCCAACAAGCACCAAGCCTGCAGTGGGTAGTTCTCGGGATGTTCTTATTTTTGGTTTTGTGGGTCGCTTTTTACATTTTCGGGTTGACGTTAGAGATAGTGCATGGCGTACTGGGTTGGCCTGAGCTGCTCGATCGACACGGCGGCATCGTTTGACCGGAGCAGCAGATATATCGACACATTTAACCTTTTCATTCTCATCCTCTCCACGGCCTTGGCTAGGTACATCTTGCGGGTCAGCTTGAGGAGCTTGGTATCCCTGGTCATCATCTGTTGACCTTTTGAGTTCACGTGCGGTATTGATATGTTGAGTAGTGGGATGGAATTTTGCTTGAGAGGTGTTGCCAGTATTCAAGACTTTCATTTCGATATCACTCAATTCTGGATTAAAGCATGAATCCCCGCCCGCAAAAAGTATACCTTCATCGATTGGATAGCTGCAGTAATCATTAATTGAATGAATATTGGACGTGAAGCATCCTTACCACTTGTCCATATCAATTTGTCGATTTAATTTGACACCTTTAACTTCATCCAGCAAAGTCGAGTCTTCTACTTGATGTAGCGAGCAACGCTCTGTTGCTAGAGACCTACTCTGATCGTCTTCACTATCTGGATCATGTATCTTTGAATGCGACGTCTGACCCGCCCCGGGGTCTGCACGATTTTGCTGTTGCTGTTGCTGTTGACACCTCAAGGAAAGCTCCTGATCTTCGATACTTTTCATGGGACTATACTCAGCGAAACGGATGGAATTCTCTTTGATTGATCTTGCCTCAGTCTTCTCCACAATCGACGCCTTTCTCTTGATGACTTTTCCAACGAGAGGTGCGGTAGTAAGAATACTGGCGTGATTTCCATGTTCACTTGGTGACAAGATCGGGCTGTGCTGAAAGATGCCTCTATGGTGTTCTCTTCCAACCAGATTACCAAGCTTATCGGAATGTGTTTTCTTCGGCGGAAACGTTGTCGGCTGTATAACCACAGTGGGATGTTTTCGGGAATATGTATGGATGATGCGAGGACGTCGTGAAGCACGCTGTGGTGCCATGTTGAAGTTAGAGAGCAGTTCTGATCGATCAAGACCAACTATTGGAAGATCTGAGTAGTAACTAACCACTGACGCCGCGCGCTGATAGTGGTAGAGAATTGATTTTTCTCTGCACTACCCTTTACCACTTCAGCGCAGCTGGTGAGGTTAGGCGGTCAATTTGTGTTTGACCATAGGATACACAGAAGCTAAACATGACCCTGTTCCGTCACATCCTCGCCAATACTGGCAGGAACAGCGCGGGTGCCATATAACTTGACAACGGAATAATGCTGGAATTCATGACGCTTCCATAGTAAGCAGAGCATTAGATAGCAGTCAAGTATCAAGAAACTTTCCCTGACGGCCTTTCTGCCTTTCTGTCACATCATTTCGATGTAGAAATTGGAAATAATTTATCACCATCATATCAAGAGGTAACTGTGGAACAGTGGCGGATTTTGTTTACATTGCTAATCCGCTCCCTAAAAGAGACGGCTTCGTCTGCATTGCACCTTTGATAGCAACTCCCATTTAATGTATATTTCTTTCCTTTTTAAAATTATGTAAAGTATCTTTTTCAAAAACAAAACCGGAAGCCAGCGAGTTGCATCAAGAGTGTACTGATTTGCTCACGTACAAGAGAGGTACAAGAAAACTAGACGTATGTACTCAAACAGCCCTACACAATGGGTGTTTGTGTATCCAGTGAATTCTGACACTTGCTCCCTGCTCAAAAGGGGTATGTAAAGTCCGACCGCCGTACCCGAATAACGCCAAATAGAAAAAAGACAAAGTCAAGATCGGGACATGCAGAATATTTTAGAATGCTCCAAAAACATACTGGATGGTCGCACTGGGAATTGTTAGTAACCTGAAACTTATCGGGGTTTTGGGGAAATTTACCCAATCGCCAGGGTGGCACTCAATCCGATCAAAGCTCGAGTCTTGATCCTCTCTTTCTTCAATTCCGATTCCACCTTAACCTTCTTTGCTGGTGCAGCCACAATTGCAGACTCTCCCGCTTCCGCCTCTTCGACCTCCTCCACTTTTCGCTTTCGTACAACGCTCGGGCCACCATTGCTCGTTTCTTTACTCGCTTCCACAGCCGCCTCCACCATTTCTTTAGCTTTGGAGATCATGGCTTCAGTGTCAGCTGGCAATGGGAGCTCAGCAAATCCGGCTGGCATCTCGACTTCGACATGAGTATGTGTGATCTCAACATCACCCTTAACCTCCACATCTGTGTCAACATTAACCCGTACCACCGGTTCTTCTTCCTTGACCTCTGAGAGTTTGGCCTCTTCCTCAGTGGATGCATCCATGAGAGCGCTCTGCAAGTTCTTGCTCGAGGTCTTTGCAGAGACCTCCGAAGACTCGGCATCGTCGCTCTTTTCTGCCTTGGACAATTTGGAGGCTCGTGGTTTACGCATTGATGCTATAGGCTTCTTTGGCGACGCTATTTTACTTGGTGACACAGATCTATGCGACCGTCTGACCGTTGGTGTTGGTTCTGGAGCGGCGAGGTAATCACTTGGAACCATGAATTGTGGTGGGGATGCAATGGCTTTTGGAGAGGCATCTTTTGTAGGGTTGACGTCAATCGGTGCGTTATCTAGCAGCGCCTTGATCCAGGGAAGTATTTGATACTCGGAGGCGAGTTCTAAAGCATGCTGTGGAGGAACCCAGACATTGCCGGCCGTCTCGTCTGTACTTGTAGTATCAAGACCCTTGATGTATTTTCGCTCCATCTCCTCCTCTGCCGCCTCTGCATATGGGAAGGTCGCCTTAAACATGCCAGTTGCGCTGATGTAACCATCGTGGCTCCGACGCATGAGGAAATATGAGGTTGGCGATGGCTTGAAAATGCCCGACACGATGCCTTTCGGCAGAGGAGCGCGCAAGTGGGCATAGTCAAAGGTACCGAGATTCTTGGGCTTGGTAGAGTTCGAGGTTCCAACCTGTCCAGCCTTGACTGCGAGATCAGTCTGACCTAAGCGGCGACGGCCGACTAAAACTTCATCTGTTGTCCGTCAGTTGTGATCTCGGAAGTCCACCGCGACTGTCGCAAGCTGTATCTTACAAGCTGGAAGCTCCTCGGTCATCAGAGGATTGAGCTTCTCGGGGAGGTGACGATTTGGCGCCATTTTATGCTCTTCGCGATGAACCTAGTGCTTGTTGACGGGAAGGGTATTCTATCCAATGCTAATGCGACAAGCGATTTCAAAGGGTTCTGCAGACAGCCGCGCGCGTTTCTATCGTCTGATGTTAGGCTTGCAATTGGGATGGAGATTGTTGTCGCCACGTTTTGAGAAAAGGGGGATAAGGGTTTTGAGTTTTTGCTTACGGTTTGCGCCTGGTGGTAAGGTGTAAGGAAGGTTCGCCGGCGCGCGAATAGAAACAAGTCACGTATGAATAGTGTGAATCCCACCTTGCGAATTGCCTGAGGTCGAAGGAGAGTAGAGATAAGAAAAAGTAAAACTGATGCGCGATGGATACAGAGCGCGAAGCTTGACAAATATCTCGAGAATTGAGTGAGAGAAGATTCGCAGGGGAGAAAGGGAAGGGGTTCGTGCCACGAGGCTACTTTTGTAGAACGGAGAATGGATTTAATCGGAGGCTGGGCGAACTTGTCCCGAATAGGACATGATGGGGTATCGGCTAATCTCTATTCGATCATGATTTAAGAAGAAATCTTACCCAGTACAGACGTTTTCATTGCTAGGCTACGCTATATTACGCTATGTTATATGATATGATGTGGGAAGATGTTGCTTCAAACAGTCGAGGGCTGCAATGCAAGTTCTTGCTTAGCGTTGCTGTAACAAGTTACACTGGTGTCTGATATCCGGCAAAACATACCTGTTGCAGCGTATGAACAGGAGTAATAACCAGACTAAAGATGCAATGCTTCCTTGCATCACGTTGTCTTTGGTGCTTGTTTTCTAGTCAACAAGTCTATCGACTTTGGTATTCTCAACTGTAAATCGTCAAATACAACCCGCGATTCAGGAAAAGGGGGAGTCACGTGTCTTGTTCTGTCGTCAATCAACGGTATCTATCTATCTATCTACTAGGCAGGTGGAATCTCGCCTTTGAAATTCTAGCAAGCTCTTCGAGCCAATTTGTTTACTGTAACACCCACCGGTGCATGTATATTCATAGACTTATCCTGCATTTCCCTTTTCTTCCAGTTTTACGTGTCCCAATTGAGCGGTGAAGCGATATTGGTCTGTAACGTGCAGTAAAGACAGCTGCAGGGATTAGCTCTGAAAGGTCCCTAAACTACCCCACCATATATTCCAGCCCACTATGAAGCGGCGGCTTCCTTTGTCTATAACACCGCCTTCTTAACTTCGATTCACTCCAACATCGCTTCTACTCATTTTACTTCAGGAGAAACCATTGACATAATTTCATATCAACCTCAAAAAAATATCCAACAAGACCGTAGCCCAGGTCAGTAATCTCCAACACCAACCAATCTTCACTCCCCCTTATCTTCCTCGCGGACAAACCTGACAGCGATTAGCATGGCGTCAAAGGACAACAATGAGAACGAGCTTCTCCCAGAGTCTACCCAAGGCTTTAAAGTTGGAGAGAAGAAGACCATCGATGAGTACCACCAAATGGGTATGTCTCTTATCATTTGCTTCATTCCTATATCCACAATGCTTCTCCTTTCCCCTGTGTTTCCTTTCAGCTCCTTCCTCTACTTAGCTAATATTTCCCAGACGCCAATGATGAATCCCTCCAACGCTACAAAGAGTCTCTCGGTCTCGGTGGCGGCGGCAAAGACCTCAGCGACCCCTCCGATCCCCGTCATTGTATCATTCTCTCACTTGCCATGTCTTCCCCCGGCCGTCCCGACGTTGTAATCGACCTTTCCGCCCCTGGAGCCGTCAACTCCTTGAAGGATAACCCATTCAAGATCAAGGAGGGTGCCAAGTTCACAATGAGCGCAAAGTTCAAGGTCCAGCATCAGATTCTAAGTGGATTACATTATGTGCAAGTGGTAAAGCGAAAGGGTATTAGGGTTAGCAAGGATCAGGAGATGTTGGTAAGTCATATACTGGAGGGCAGGGAAACTCGAGGGTTAGTTTATTAATGGGATATAGGGATCATACGCGCCAAACACAGACAAGAGCCCAACATACGAGAAGAAGTGTAAGTTACGTCTCTATTTTCCCGTATTTTTTCGGGAAGCTGGTTAGGCATAGATCGATGGAAGCTGTGCTTCCATCTTCCTGAAAAGCTCAAGTTGCTGCGAGATCTCAAGTGCTAGGTACTGAGACACAACTGACAATTTATAGTCGCCGAAGAGGACGCCCCATCCGGTATGCTCGCTCGAGGTCACTACAACGCTGTGTCCACTTTCGTAGATGATGACAAGAAGACACATTTGACTTTCGAATGGTCGTTTGACATTGCGAAGGATTGGTAGGCTCCGTATCTCGTACATAGCAGACGAAGGGAGACCGGACCGGAGATGTGGGTGGCCATGAATTTTCGACCTTTGCGTTCCTTGCATGGAATAAAAGCATTACAAACAAGCATGGGTTGGCAGAAGTTTAGATTAGCGGACCTTTAACGAGATACGAGAAATGATAGCATCATGACCATGGTTTCATCCTCATCCCACTTCATAATGCTCTTTACGTATTCTACTTTAGTATCCTTATATTTTGTCTTCGTTGTCTATTTACAGTACACAACATAAACAAAAAGTGTGGGGTATAATTCATGGTTTCCATGAAACGTGGTATCTATAATCACAAGAAGTAATCCGGCAACGAATTGCCATCCGCAATCTTCTCCTGCTGCGTCTGCTCTCCCTTATGTAAATCATTCTCTGGTGCGGCAGCAAACACATTAAAGAATCTCTCTCCCGTATCGCTGACCTCCAGCACACTGGCCATATTTCCACACCTGTAGCAGTAATTCGGCGCTGACCACACCGTTGACAGTCGGTCATCGTACAACACCTGATAACCCTCCTGACATAGCTGATGCGCCCGCAATATATGCGACATCTTGTTGACCTCGAGGAACTTCTTAACGACCTGTGCTCCAAATGTATAGCCGGCACCTCGCGGACTCAGCGAGAACTCATCGCGATCCGGATCCGGATCCGACCACACCAGATCGGCCATGGGACCCTCATGAGGGATCTCCCTAAAACGATCAATCACCTTGATCTGATCGATCGAATGAATACTTGGTGATAATCCGCCATGCACGCAGAAAATCTGGTCGTTGATGACGACGCTGAGGGTCAAGAAATCAAACATGTCGGTGAAATAATGCCATACGTTGGCGTTGCCGTATTTGCGTGAGCATTCGGTGTAGAAGCCGTATGATTGGGTAACGCCACGAGATTCGTGGTTTCCGCGGATGAGCGTTACACGATTTGGATAGCGAAGCTTGAGACAGACGAGTAGGGAGATGGTCTCGACACTGAACATGCCTCTATCGACATAGTCACCTGGAGCTGTTAGCTTTTGCGCGCAGCCAGGTCAAGCCTCATTCTCTGGTGTGAGAGCTTCAAGTAGATGGTAAGAAGCCTATGAAAGCTACTCACCTAGGAAAAGGTAGTTGGTATCTGGGCACCATCCTCCGATCTTGAAGATCTCTATAAGATCATAAAACTGGCCGTGTATGTCTCCTACTACTGTAACTGGTGCTTGCACATGTACAACGTTGCTCTCTTGCATCAATAGCTCTTTTGTTTTCGCACATATTGCTTCGATGACGGATTCCGCGAGGAGATTCTTCTTGTACAGGCTTTCTATACATTCATCCAAATCCACAGAAGCTAGGAGAAGCGCATCAATTAGCAAGATAGAAAATTGGAGAGAGGGGGGGTCAGAGGGATCAGAGCTATGTGAAGAGTAGCTTACATGGCAGGCCAGGCATGGTGCAAAAGTATGAGTATTATTGAATCTCTAAATGCGCCACGAGGCTGCAAAGCTATGATGAAGGAGAGATGGAGCTTTCGCATATGGTATCTTTTAGAAAATTCGTAAATGCAACAGCATGGTCGCTCGTCACCACTATCTGATCTAAGTGATTTCGTAAGTCATACAAAACATAGGGTCGTGAGGCGCTGCAAATAACTGTTGGAAGAAGAAATAGTTCTGAGAGGTGTTGTGAGAGGCGTTGTTGCAGGGGGTGGTTGATTATCAACTGTGATACAGTACTTTCCTCTCCAGTCTCATAACCCGTGGTTGACATGTAATATTATTTTATAGCCATAGTTGATATCGGCACTCCAGGCGCTGGATTGGTTGGGTAGACGAGGCTAGTGCCTCACTTCGCTGACCCCTGCATCATTTAGAGTTTGAATTTCTTCCTCACGTTATATCGCTCGGGCAGTTCCCAACCTCCATCGAAATCTGCACTTCTTGTCCTCTTTGATCTTTGTCGGCCGGCGTTCAATTTTTGAACCAGTCTGGCTGTGTACTTCCCTTTTCCCAGCCTGTTTGATCTTATTGCTTTGCTTTTTTTGCTGTGCGCTTGAGCTTTTACGTACGTCGGCGTGGGCAACTTGTTATTTCGATTAGGAATAAGCCCGGATCACAACTTGCCTGTTCTTTGGAATTCTTTTCACACCTGCAGTGTCACAAAAGTCTTTTTGCTCTCCTCTGTCAAAATTTCAGAATTCACTCGGCCTCTCTTTCATTGCGGCTGATTCTCCTAATGCATGAAGAGTTCACTACTCTCTCGACTTCTTGGGTGCACATGATTTTGGCTTCTCCCTAGCCAAAATATCTCTTCAGCATTGTCAGATCTATGGTTTCGGAATACAAATCATCCTACGGTTATGTCTAACCACTGGCAAAACCGTGTCCAGTCCTCAGGAAACAGTGGCTATCATTCAAACAAGCAACAAAAGTCTCCTGCTGCTCCAGTGTGCTTCATTTGCCAGGGGCCGCACTTTGTGGTAAACTGCCCTTCACAGCAACAGTCACAGCAGCAGTCACAGCTTGCAAAGTAAGTGATAGTGATTTCTTTTTTGATTGGGTTGCTTTGTTTTTTCCTTTTGCCATGCTTTTTTTCTTGAGAGCTTTAGCTAATGTTGGCTCAGTGGTCCTCATGCGCTTAGCTACCCTGGGCGTGTTACTACGAATCCTTTGCCTCAGTCAGGTCAGTGGATTAATAGCCAAAATGGTCAAGTAGCAAACCCATACGGTTCTCCGCAGCCTGTTGTAGTAAATAGTCAATACGGAGCTTTTCAGCATCAACAGCATGGAAACAGCACCGGTTCTTATGGCCCATCTACGACGGTGGCCCCTCCATACCCGCAATATGGCAACGCTCCGGGATCGTATAATCCGCAACCTGCGCATGTTCCATATCAACAGTATGGTCCTACACCCTCTGTACACAATCCGAATTACCAAGCTCCGTACCTTGCAAATTCTGCAAATTATAATTTGCAACATCACTTGCCTGCACATAACGTGGCTCCACACCCAAATCCACATGCCTTGTCACCTGCCGTTGTTGGTCCGTACCATGGAACAAAAGGACCCTCTTCAAATCCCCAATGGAAGGACAGTCAACCACCTTCATCGCACAGCGCTTCCCCTTATCCACAGCAGCAAAGATATCAGCGCGACAAATCCATGAAGCGAGAATCTGTCACACCTCGATTGCAGTCTCAGCCACAACAAATACCCGAGACCACCAAACTCGAAAATAGACCGAGCAGCAACCCTCCCCAGGCGCCAAGTTCACACCACAAGTCTGCTCAGCAGGATAAATTTCACGCCCATGGAATTGATGGTGGAGCTGATTCTACCTCGGTCAGTGATGTTGAGATGATGATTGAGCCGGAGTCTGATGTTGCCGCTTCTATTGAGTCGAAAGCCCCATCTATGCAACCTTCCAGCCGTGCCAGCACTCCATTCGCCCAATCTGTTCGATGCGAATCTACAGGTGGGCGTTCACATCGATCTCCAAGAAGCCCTTCAAATGCTAGTGAATCTGCTCATAGCAACTCAGCAGATGGGGCTACAGTTGCCATAAAGGAAGCGCAGGTAAATTTAGGGGCAGAGAAGCAACACAAAAAGAAGGGAGTGGAAAGTTATGGAGAGAGCCTGAGAAAGCAGGAATTTAATTGGGAATATCAAAAGATCTTTCAGTCGCCAGCTCCTTTCGAATTTGTCGCCATTGCTCAGCCCCTCTCTGCCAAATACTCGGAAACTGCAACTCCTGTGCCGCTCCTTACTGAAAAAAATAGGAAATCAGTATCAAGGTACGCAAGAAATGACAATCTGGAAGAGTTTCTGAGACCTGTTCGTACTCAATCTCAGTGGTCATACTTGCAAGAAGATCCTGGGTTCTTGGAGGTTAGTACGGAAGGCCCTTTGATACCCTTAGATGAGGTTCGCGCTTGGATGGCGAAAAGACATGGCGAGGATCAACATAGTCAGCATGATCAAGGAGAATTTTCAGAAGATGGAGAAGGCACATCAACTCGCAAGCGAGAACGATCTGTCGATGAGGAAGAAAACATAGAAAACTGGAGTCAAAATACTACAAAGTGTGCGATTGACAATATCCCGAACAAACGAGTAAAATACGAGGAAATAAATGAAGATACAGTTCTTAGCCAAATGAGAGATTCTGATGCAGCACCCGGAACACCTGCTCTTATGAAGTCTGGATCACAATCGGGTGACGAAGACGATGTTTGGGCTCCCCAGCCTGGCGAGTCCGCTGTCGCGGAAACAGATACTACAGAGGCTATACTTGCGTCTCTAGGTGTTACTGGCAGTCCCAAACCTGTGCGAAGCCAGTCGTTTTCAGGTGGATCCGTTCATGGGAGTGCTGCTGGAGAGAGTAGACACGGAAGTGTGGTACACAGCATGTCCCCAGCTGAACATGCCATGGGTATGCCGCCACATTCCAGAAGATCTGCCAGTGGAGCAGTATCCCATAGGTCCAATGACAGGAAGTTTTCTGGCCCTGGCATGGAATTACAGCAGAATGCTCCTCGGGGCCAATACGCAAATATAGCACCACCAGGCAACGAGATTCGTCAGAACGGCGACGCTCCTCAAGCATATATTGAACAGAGTTTAACATATCAGAGCTTTTCCCATCGAGCTACGTCTTACAACGGTCTCCCTCCTCAGGCCCCTCCTCAACAAGGCTTCTCACAACAAGTTCCGCCGCAAATCCAGAATTTTCAGCAGGGTTCACATCTACATGGACCACCCCCCCAAAATCAGTATGTCAATGGATATGCGCACCCAAATCCTTTTCCCCATCACGTCCCTCTTCAACACCACCAGAATTACCCAGCTGCGCCATACATGCAGAACCCCATCAGCAATAGTATCCCACCACACAGCAATGGGCCTTATCCAAATCAACATTTTGTGACACATCGACAGAATTCGTTCTCAAATATTTCGTCTCCCCAAGCTGTCTCTCCATATGGTAATAATATGCCTCATCATCAGTATCAACGCCAAAATCATCAAGCTACCGGCATGCAGGCTCCTCATAATAATGGGATGCCTCCGCAAAATGGCATGTATGGCAGTGAAAATTATGCATCTGGACCACCTAATCAATGGGGGCCTGGTCCACCAAGTACTCCCCAAAGTCTGATCCCCTACGGAGAACCTCCTCAGCCATTTTATAATAGTGGCCACCCCTCTGGCGACAACCAGTACCCCCAACAGCAACTTGCTAGTTATCCTATCCAAGGCACATCGCCACAAGATCATTACTATCCGCATTGTAATGCGAACAGTAATCTGCCGCCTCGTCAAGACTCTGGATATTTAAGCGCTCGTGGCTCCTATAGTAATGGAAGTGTTGCTGGGCCAGGACAAGAAGCCAGGGTATATGATCATAGTCCGCGCCAGCCCTCAAAGCGCCATTTAAATGGGCCAATAGATAAGGCATCCGATGCGAACCACCATGCGGCTGATCCTCCGGAACCCAGAGAGCCTTCTCAAGTAAAAGCAGAGGATACTGCGAGTGAGGATGAACAGGCACTAAGCCCCATATCCCGGGAAATACTAGGCAAGAATACCACGCCCAAAAAACCCGAACCCATGCGACAGCCAGATGATGGTGGCACGGCAAGACGGAAGCCTAAGCGACCACAACCTGAAGTCGCACCTGCATATAGGTACAACCTTCCTTTTAACATTACAGATTTCAAATACTGAGCTCCTTGTAGTCGCCGCTGGTGAATAAATCAGATTCATTTCCGAGATCTATATCATTGATTTCAGAGATGAGCTTACGCTTTATACGACAGACTGGTCTCCTTGCATAAGTCTTGCTGTTGAGGCTCTTTGAACTTCTAACATACGCCTTCAAGTTGTTGGTTCACAGGTCCACTTTTTTCTTATTCTTTGTACAATTAATCGGAAGACCTAGGGTGCGTTCACAAGCATAATTCGTTTATGGAGTTTCACGTGTCGTCATCTCGAGAGTTCTGCTGCATATTTTCCGAGGTCTTATTTTCTCTATCAAAAACTTTGGCCTCTTTTGTACACTACGTTAAATGCGTTGCGTCTCTGTCAGTATTTGGGCGGCTTCGAAGTGGGTTTTAGTTATGGAGCTCAGTCTTCTGCGTTTCGTTCTTGGCCAAGGGACTGGAAATGAACATGCTAAAACAGCTAAATCTAATGTTTCACGAAGAAAAGAACAACATGATATTTTGTGGTTTTGATGATTTACGGCGCTTATGCCTACGCTGCTACGGGTTGATAGTCAATGCCGCAGCTCTTTTCTTCTTGCCTCTTGCACTTCTTTTCAGTGAAAACACATGTTAAATGCTCTTTCTTCCGGGCTTGTAAATTCTGCTGTGATACTTTCTAGTAAGCGTTTGTGACCTTGGTCGTAATTTCAGGCGAGATTCTGCATAGACTTCATCGGTATGCTTTTGATTGATTGTTATTTACATTTGAGTCTATCATTTGAGAACACGGCGCGGCTAAAATCTGGTGATTTGTATGAATCCATATGCTTTTTTGTTTGGCTTAGCAGCATGCGTCTAATTATTTAACAAGCCGATCATTTTCGGCCTCCTCTTCACTCTCCTCCTCAGATTCTTCCTCGGATTCTTCGGATTCCTCAGCATCATCATCTTCTTCTTCTTCCTCATCATCGTCGTCGTCGCTTTCCTCCTCGCCACTGCTCTCTTCAACGCCCTCATCTTCAGCAAGCCAATCGTCTAGATTTTTCGCCTTCCCACCCGCGGCACCAGTTCCATTCATCCCAATCGGACTTGGCACTCTTGCCTCTTTAATCGCAGAGTCCAATCTCTCCCCTGCTGGTACCGTCCTCTCAGCGCCATACTCTGTCTTGCCAACCTCCACCTCCCTCAACGCCGGGTCAGGTTCCTTCCCGGGTGCAACCCAATCTGGCAATTTTTCATAGCCGTGGAGACCATATAACCCACCAGCTTCACCAACTACAAGACTAGCAGAGCCGAGTGTGAAGCCGGTACGGCTTTCGGAAGGACTTGGTGTATGGGGCACCGGTTTGGGAGCGAGCAGCATGAGCGTTGCGAGTTGGGTAGACGAAGGGACTGCAAGGAGGGATTTGTAAAGGCGAGTACGGTCGCGAAGATCATAGGAGGTGTCGTATCTGGCTAAGAGTATGATATAATTCCATAGTGCGACGATAGGGTGTTCTGGCTCTGGCGATGGAGATGCTTGGAAAGGTGGGTTATCTTCTTGAAATCCTTCCCTTTCTTCGTCGGGGCCATCGTAGGATGTAATCTGAGTAGGTTTGTTTTCATCGGCGGTGGAAGAACGGTTAAGGTGGTGGAGATATACTTTTGCTGCCAAGAGGACAATCTGTAACTTGGCAGGCTCAGCTTCATCAGCAAACCCCTTGGCTAGAATACGAAGCACATCGGGCGCTATGTTGTCTTCACCGTTGGTGCCAGCAAACTCTCCTACGAGCCATATTATTGTCGCTCGGGCTTGCGGATTCGTTGCTGTATCCAGGTTCTTAGCTAATCGAATAACGGTATTTGTATGCGATCCAGGGTCCTGCTGGATCAAATGCCGTATAACAGTCAAAGATTCTGCTACGAGGTTGCCATCTAGACTGGTGATTTGCTTCAAGAGCAGTCGCAAACATCTTGTTGATGTTCTGGTGTCACTCTGAGCACATCTCCCAATAGCTCTCACTGCTCCTCGCACTAGTTGCTCATCTGAGCCACCAGAGAAGTGCTCAAGCTCATTGAGAATAAGACTTTTTGCATCGAGATCACAATGGGGGAATATCAAGGTGAGAAGTTCTAATTTAAGTTCCCAAACGTGTAGTGGATCTGTAGAATGGACCAAGAAATGAGATGCATATTTGACGAATGCTTCCGGTCGTGTGAGACATACTGAAACAATGTTGTAAAGTGCGATATGCTGTATGTCGTGTGCTCCTCGTAATAAAGCTATTAGTGGCCCGATGCACAGATCAATGTAGGCTTGTGTTCCGAGATTGACGTAACAACGAGCAACTGCTACTACAACTGCTGAATTGCGGCTCTGGAGCAATGGCTTGATGGTTTTGAGGAAAAGCTCTAAATCCGCATCAAGTACTTGGATCACCTCTCCGGTCTCTTCTTCCTCTCGTTTATTCTCGCCGTAAAAATCATCCGTCTCATAAGTCTTCATTTTCGTAACTTTCCTCGTCCGTTTTGGGAAACACTTCCTAGAGTATATTGTCATAAGCCTGAGTGTCTCGAGTTGACTCCACTCATCCATGTCAACTAGCTTCCTCACCAATCCCCTATAATGCTTATGGATGAGATCCAGCCTCTCCGGACAAATATCCATAAATGCCTTGACTGCAGCACCAGCTACATAATATTGCTTATCCCCAAGTAGTGCAGAAAGATATTCCAGCAATTGAGGCAGGGTATTCGGATCCAGCCTATAGCATTTCGGTATAGATAGCGCAGCTGCTTTCCTCACAAATGGACTCATATCCGCCAATCCTTTCTTGATCGCTAGCGACACAATCTGGCTAATGACCGGTACACGAATTCCAGACATAGTCTTGAGGGCCAGGGCCCGCACCTGGGGATTGCCATCAGAAAGGGATTTTTGAATCGTATTTATGGAGAGGAGCGCAAGGTCGGGTTCTTGTTCGGCGTGATTGAGCAGGTAGATGTAGACTAGCTTCTTGATTTCGATATTGGGGGAGGCGACGTTCTTGACTACGGAGGAGAAGTAGGTGAGGCATGGTTGGGAGCGGTACATGAGCTGGGGATGTCAGTTAAAACCCAGGGCAAGGAAGGCAGAGGGGGGATCCAAAGTGAGGCACATACAGATATAACCTTCCGCAGTCCATCTAGAACTTCTCGGTCGCTGCGACTATCAAGTAGCTTCTTAATCTGGGCGGCAGGTAGTGTCTTCATGGGGCCGCGTGAGCTGCGAGCAGAGGAAGCGGCATCGAGGGTGAGTTCTCGAGCTGCGTGGGATTAGCCGGGATTTCAAGAGGCTGCGTACAGGGAAATAGAGAAGCATACCACTCTCCAGCAAGCTGGATATCCTAGATATCGACTCCATCGGGATATGTGGAAGGGTGCTGGCGCATGGTCTTGCGAGGTCGAGCTTCTTGGTGGGGTTAAGCGATGTTCGTCATTGGGAACCTTCATGACATCCATAAGCATCAACCTTTGAGATTGAGACTGCTCAACAACCAAAATTGCGACAAAATCAATTTTAATCTACTCCTCAAAACAATGTAAACTACTACCGACAAGATGAGGTGCGCACTTACGCCAGTCTCACCCTCAGAGCTCATCGATTATATCCTCAAGCAAACCTCATATCCCAGCACTCTTATCATTTGTCAAACCCGTGCAGAATTTGTAGATTCACTCTGCAATTACTATAATGGAGATGGATCAACTACTGAACTCCCAGAGCTTCATTGGGAAGCTCTGAACCAAGTTGTAGTCTCGAAAAAGTAAATTGCCCTTGCGCCTGTGCCCAAAGCCACTTAGTAGAACTATGCATGAGGTTGAAATACATCTAATCAATTCGAGGATCACGCTGTAAAGAAACATGCTACGTGGTATAGTTTGCTGATTTGAATATAGTACAGCAGTTCACTTCGTCCCTACCGTCTCTCATCTCCGTGCCATCCTCACTAGCATCGCAGTCACTCCGCTGGCTAAAGATCTAGATAGGCATTTCGAGAATCCAAGCAAGAGGAAACCAGCGATCATTGTGTATGGCCTGGTAAGATTACATGTAGATACCAGTCAGTGGAGCACGCAAGGGTTCGGCAATACCCTGAGTACTTTAGTCGATGCTGGACTAGAGACTGGTAGAGATTTGATTGGTAGATCCCCTCTTTCTCTTTTGTCTACATTCCCTTCTAAAGAGTGGTATTTTGAGGTAGAGCTAATCTTCGTAGTGGTCGAAGAGCGAGCAAGCGATTACTTTGAGAGCGAGGAGTTCTTGGCAAATGACAGGGCAACGAGAAAGTCGTCTCGAATACGACAGGCATGGCACCAACAAGTTCCTATGCTCAGCGGCAGTGAGAAGCGGGATAGTTTAGGTGGTGATGGGGGATATAGTGGAAGAACTGTAGATGTGGCGAGGATTTTAGGACGCTGGTTCCAATTTGACGAAGGAGTTTGGGTCATAGATGAAGAGGAGTAAAAGTCATATGGTAGCAGATGAGCTGTCACTGGGAATTGGTATGCAAAAGTTCATGGTTCATTATCATATTATTAACAGGTATACCCAAACGCCATAAGTAGTTCAAACTCCCTGAGGTGAGCTACTTGATTCCATCCTATAACAAAAGCAGCAAATTAAGTTCAAGAGTTCATCGTTTGCTCCATTTCCGTGACGTATAGTTTGATATGTGAATCCATCTTCAAAAACTCGTCATGTGCACTGTGGATCTCGTTTTCGATGTTCTCCTTCAAATCCGCCATCTAAAATTATTAGTTCAGAGCTTGTTATAATTCTGGGCAAACATACCTTCTTCTCCGTTTGTTCAATTCTGACTCTTCTCCTCTCCATCTCTCTGCCTTTTTCAGATCGCTCTTCTGTTAGCTTTCTGTGTACAGCCCTCAACTCTTCCATTCGTTCTTTTGCGCTCATGGCCTTCTCTTTACTGCCATCGCGCAATTTATCAGTCCGCTCCAACCATTTAGACAATTGACGTTGTAATAATCCTTCGGTTCTCTCTACCTCACGAACGTTGTTTCCCCGTTCACCTAGGACGTCTCTCTGCCGTGTAATGCGTACATTCTCCTCTTCTTCCTTGGCAAGCTCAACCGATATGTCTTCCAGAAGTTTCGTGCAGGAAGAGACATCTGTAGAAACTACTGAGAATGTATCCATAGATGTTTGGAGTGCTCGGGCCCTTCGATCCATGGTATCAATCTGAGCTTTCTCGGCGTTCAGAGCATTGCTCAATTCGGTCAAAGAAGCTTGCAGTGCAGCAGGCGATTGTAGGACGTAAGGCTTTAGCTTAGAACTCTCCTGTTTCAACGTGATTGTCTGAGCAGTTTTATCCTCCAGAACAGCAGTCACCTCATTCTTTTTCGTCTTTAGGTCATTAAAGTTGCGTGTTGAATCTGCTGAGCTTTGGGAGAGTGCCTTAAGCTTCATTTTGAGCTCTTCGTTTCGCCTTAGCTTCTCCTGAACATGAGCTTCCATAGCTTTACGATCCCGCTTCAGTCCCTCTAACCGCTCCTCCATTTCCTGGTTCCCCATGTATAGTTCTTCTATTCTGTTTTTTGTCTTCTCTGCTTTGCTAAAATGCTCATCGATGGCGGCTGTCTGGCTTTCCCGGAAACGCACGAAATTGATAATGTATGAAAAGATCTTGACCATGCGTTCGTGTGTAGGCTTATATAAATCCTGGAACGAGAAGTCTGTGATACCACACTCCACGAGTAGTTGGCGCAAGGTTGTGTAAAATCCCATCAGGTTACGCGCATCGGCAGGCATGATATCCATGTATTCACCACATACGTCTTCCGCAGCTGCGCGCATTGCAGGGTCAACGGTGCCTGGATTCGCGTTCATCAAGAGATCAGCGAACCATTCGAAGATCTTCTGTATCTGTTGTGGATTAGGCTTTTGCAGGTCCGCCACACTGAACTGAACTCCAATATCGCTAATACATCCAGCTATTTCTTTGTCGGGCTACTGTCACTTAGTAATTGGTAAAAAAGCAGAGAGACATTGGGGATTCCTACCAGGCGCATAAATGCATCACTCTCCTCCTCCTTCTTTCTGCCCCGATTTTGCTGCTGAGTATTGGGCACCATACTCATTCGAGGGTTGAAAGACATCTCGAAGGCTATGATAGCGAATTCTGTAGATTTGTTCGTGTTGTCGCAAAAAGTGGTAGATTGTTTTAGTCGTGGTGTTGCTATCAACAATGCGATAAACAAACCAATCTTGGCATACGCCCGGTCACATGATTAGGTTGCTTGTCACAATCATCTCAGTCTCAGTTTCCATATACGTTATAATTGAATTAGTCATTTGAAATTTCTAGCTTTCTCTTCAAATTGTGTATAATCGCATGTTAGTTCCTTGATTAGTACCATATCCAATTCTTTGGAATATCTGAGCTGGCTTTTGTTTAAGCAGCAACGCGTTTTCGTCCCCAGGCTTCAGCAAGAACGGCGATACTATTTTATTTTCAGTAATAATAGGTAAACAAAGAGGAAAAGGCCTGGGTAGTCAGCTCTGAAATGGCTGACTCAGTGAAGTGAATAGTAATCTTGCTTCGGAGTTGCGTGTGCAGTTGTTACCAAGCGTACACACATTCCGTCTCGCTTCTTCAACCATGTTACCAATCCACACAAAGGGGCTGACAGGGGGTTGGGCTATGAAGTTGACATAGAGTCTTTTCTCATGCTCAGAACGCTCAAGAAGCGATCGGAGCTCTCGCTGTTAAGATGAAATACGATGTATAGCACTGCAGCGATGGATTCAATCGTCACCGTAGCGAACAGCCTTGACAATCCGAGGATTCTCGAAATTTGACCTGGTGAGCGTATGCACAGAGTGACCGGTTCCTCGGAAATATTTTCGCAGTCAGATATGCAATCCAAAGTACCAATATTGATAACATGAAGTTATGTGTCAACTACAGATGACAAGTTCCTGGAATACCAATATTAAGGATACTCTATGGGAACGCCACGCATCTCCCCGCAGTACGCCCCCATTCAGAATCAGATGTCGTTCAGGACCATTGGACGTCATCACATCCAACCAGTATGAGTACAAGTCCTCTCCTCTCCTTTGGGGATCATGTTGCAAGGGACTACAACCCTTGGGTCAATGCACTGGTATCCCATCTGGGGAATTTGCCCACTCTTGTGAGCTTCCACATGCACGTATGGTGCAAGACGTGGTTGTCGATGTACGCATCTGTAGTACATGTGATCCAGTCCTGTGTTGCAGGCAAGCCAAGTACGGTGCACTCCACTGATATGTTTGTGCCTGACAGTGGATGTACAGCCGTGTCCGATACTGGTGCTGTAGGTACGAGGTACTGGCACGTCTGTACCAGTAGCAAGAAGAAGCATGACATCTTCGGTCGTACAGCACTGCACGAGCCAGCTGCCGACTGGAATTAGATTCCAGACCCAAGATCTGCTCGAGATCAACACACTTGTCAAAACTCAAATCCAACCTCACGCATAGGATGACAATTATAGTCCCACCACCTCTGCCACCTGCCATATCAAATGGCAACCGGGCATCCGGGTGCCCCAGAATCAGCACGTCGGCTTACAGTACTGGCATAGGTGACCTCATCATTAATAACTCGTACTATGTTCGCGGCCAAATGGGCGTGAGTTTGGGACTTTGACGTGGGGGGTCCGGAGTTTAACTTGTTGAACGCCTCCCATTCATTACTCGCGCTTTGCGTACATTTGCGGGTTTTGCGGGGCAGTCAAGCAAATGCTATGGGATTTGCTTTCTCGTGCCAGGTACCATTCTCGAAATGGCTTCCGCCTTGTTCCTACCGATTTCTCAGCCTAGCCCGAGGCGAGTGGTCGAAATGGCCCATTACATCGACTTGCTTGATTCTCGATCTAGGCTGGAAATGTACCCCTCGTCACTTGCTCTTCCGGCAATTGCTATACATATCTCACATAACTCCAAATATAAACCTCTCATCACGCTATTTGACTTTACTTCCTATTATTGCTTACAATGGCTCCAAGTGCTGCTGAATGGAGCGGGGTCTTGCCCTCGAAACAACTACACAATCCTGTCGTGACATCAGATATCCATATTATTGACATTCGTCACGACGCAGTCGAAATAAGCATCAAGGATGATATTCTTACACAGTTGCGGCCACAGAGTGGGCCAAAAAGTCTACCAACTTTGCTTTTGTATAATGAGCGAGGTTTACAGCTTTTTGAAGAGGTACATCATGAATTCCAGTCTAGACCACTGGTTCCAGAAGCTGACCACGCAGATCACGTATTTAGACGAATATTACCTGACAAATGCGGAAATCGATGTTCTTGAAAGTTCTGCTGAGAAATTAGCAAAAGCCATCAAACCAGATTCTATGATCATTGAATTAGGGAGTGGGTAAGTGCTAAAGCCCCAGAGTGTCCCTCTAAGGTAGCACGTGTTGTGATTTTAACATCGTCAAACGTCTAGAAATCTCAGGAAGATTACTATTCTGCTTCGTGCTCTAGAGGCTGCGGGCAAGAGTGTGGATTACTACGCACTTGACTTGTCACTGAAAGAACTGCGGAGAACATTGGAACAGGTCCCCAAGTTCAAACACGTCAGATGTCATGGACTTCATGGTACATATGATGATGGTCTCGACTGGCTGAAAATTTCAGAGAATCGGTCAAAGCCCAAATGTGTCATGTCACTTGGATCCAGCATTGGTGGGTGATGGACTCAAAATACCATTTACTTCCTTGGTTACTGACACGCGCAGGGAATTTTCATCGGCCGGATGCAGCAGCGTTCCTTCGGGGCTTTTCTGACGCTTTGGGACCGCTTGATTCTATGCTTATTGCTTTAGATGCAACAGACAATGCAGCTAAAGTCTAGTAAGTTTACATCTTCTCTCCCTTTGGTGAACTAAGTTTCTGACTTTCTCAGTCATGCATACAATGGTAAGTTAATCCACTGAAGTTCACATCGACATTTACTAAGCCTCTTCTCTCTAGACAAGAAATGCACCACACACAAGTATTGAATCCAACTATCAATCCCCAATAATTTGACTAATCAGTGTTCTTAGATTTATTTTGAATGGTCTCATTCACGCCAATGAAATATTAGGTGAAACCGTATTTAACACCGATGACTGGAATGTGATTGGTGAATATGTCTACGATATAGCAGGTGGACGCCACCAAGCATTCTACTCTCCTACGAAGGATGTACATTATGAAGATGTTTACATCAAGGCTGGCGAACGGGTACAGGTTGAGCAGAGCTTGAAATACTCTCCTGAAGAAGCGCACAAGTTATGGAAATCTTCTGGATTGGTTGAGATATCTCGATGGTCAGCCTCATCTGAGTCGTACAGTAAGTGGTTGAAGTTTGCTTTCTCCCCACAACCTCACAAAATCCCGTTGGTAGCCTACGGGCTGTACCTCTAATGCTGGTGTTTCTGTCATTGTGTTTCCATGTGAGCATGGTGCCAATAGCCTCCACATGATCGTCATTTCTTGAGAATGTGGGGGTCCCTACCAGTCATGTGTGGCGCATTAATCAGTTTTCCTTACACAAAGGTCACAAAGCCATACTTCTATTTGTTTTATGAGGCGACACATGCGTGACAGTAAAGTTCTGTGCGTTCATTGCTGAGGATTTGCTAACTTTCATGGGGACATAGATATTCATCTCCTGACAAACATGAGCTTCAACACAGATCCATCCGTCTACGCTGCTAACACCATCCCTACCCTTGAGGAGTGGGAGGGGCTCTGGGCCGTGTGGGATCGAGTAACTCAAGGGATGATTCCTAATGAGGAGCTGTCTGAGAAGCCAATCAAACTCCGAAATGCCTGCATCTTCTACCTCGGACATATCCCCACATTTTTGGACATACAGCTTTCAAAAGCAACAAATCTTCCACCATGTGAGCCATCTGATTATCGACGCATCTTTGAGAGAGGGATTGACCCGGATGTGGATGATCCTTCGCAGTGCCATGCTCACTCAGAAATCCCAGATGAGTGGCCGCCGCTTGCAGAAATACTTGCATATCAGAGAGAGGTTAGAGCTAAAGTTGCGCATTTATTTGCGACACAAAATATACAGCGTGAGACTGGAAGGGCTCTTTGGATTGGTTTTGAACATGAAATTATGCACCTTGAGACTCTTCTGTATATTATGCTGCAGAGTGACAAGACTTTACCACCCACTGCATCTACTCCGGACTTTGAAGGTGATGCGAAAGCAGCACTGGCTGCTCGAGTTCCTAATGAGTGGTTCAAAATACCAGAACAATCATTCACTATTGGGCTTGATGATCCAGAGGATAATTCTGGGCCAGACAATCATTTTGGATGGTGCGATGAACTCACCAATACTTATCAATGCTAACTAAGATTTAGGGATAATGAGAAGCCCGGTAGAGAAGTTGAAGTTCCAGCATTCAAGGCTCAGGCACGTCCAATCACAAATGAAGAGGTACGAGATTCTCCTGCAAACTTTTACTCTCCGATGGGCAGGAAACTAAATAACTCAGTACGCTCAATACCTCGAGCAAACACACAATGCAGAAATCCCCGCTTCATGGGCGGAACGAAACAGTCAAACCATTACGAACGAAAATACTATTGGTCATAAGAATGAAAACAGTAATGGCTCAGTACAACTCACGAAAGAATATCTAGAGGGTAAGGCTGTTCGAACAGTTTATGGTCTCGTGCCCTTGAAATATGCTCTCGATTGGCCAGTCTTCGCGTCCTACAACGAATTATCAGCTTTTGCCGCTTGGATGGGTGGCAGGATTCCAACTGTTGAGGAAGCAAGAAGTATCTACAAATATGTCGACGCGTTGAAGGTCCAGGAAGCGGAGCGCTATCGTGGGAAGAATGTGCCGGCTGTTAATGGGTAACTTCTATAACTCGCCGGCTGTCCTACGTAGTGAATTCTAACTCTGTCTAGACACTTGATTAATGACGGAGTTGAGGAGACACCGCCATCACGAGCTTCATACACTAGTGGAGGCTCGCAAGAGCTCTTCGCTAACCTCGCAGGTGCTAATGTTGGATTCAAGCATTGGCATCCTATCTCGGTCACTGGAAATGGAAATAAACTTGCCGGACAAAGTGATATGGGAGGTGTATGGGAGTGGACAAGCTCCCCACTGGCTAAACATGAAGGTTTTGAGCCCATGAAGCTCTACCCAGCATACACAGGTAACACAAATACTTCCAAAATGTTCCCTATAACTAAATCCTCGCTAGCCGACTTTTTCGACGACAAGCATAACATTATGCTTGGGGGATCCTGGGCCACGCATCCCAGAATAGCTGGAAGAAAAACATTGTAAGAAATAAGGGTTACTAGAATCACACACATACCAGCCGCTAATTTTTCAACAGTGTCAACTGGTACCAACGCAATTACCCATATGCATGGGCAGGTGTCAGACTAGTCAAAGACCTCTAGCGTCTCACCGCTCTCTACCAACTTCTGCAATTGGATATATTCGGGAATTTTATTCTGACTTGGATGCAATAATTCTTTTGGCTGTGCCGTATTGAGTGTGCTTGAATGTGGTAATGAATTGGTTTTCCCAAATCTTACTGTAAGCTAGTGATTTAAATGCTATACTGTTGCTGTTTGAAGTTCTCACGCTATAATGAGACAGGATCGTGCAGATTTTAGGTTCTTTGTGCGTGAATTGGCGGACATGGTGTTTGCACAAATGTTCCTAACCGCTGTGAGTTTTGAGCGGTAAACGGGACTTACAAACGACTTTTCTCAACATGTGGTATTTTCGGTCTTTCAGTCTTTCAGTACTTCTGTCCTTGTTTCCCTCTTGTTAACTCATTCCGGTGCTTTTATTCAACGATACAGCCGACAAATTCTTGCCTTTCCACAGAAACAAATACCTGAACAATTGGGAAGGGGACTTCGGCTACATGACCGGGACGGGAGCAACGGACCCGGGGTGCCAAGCTTGTCGAGGAAGCAGCAGCATTATAAAACCAGCCTGAACAATAACAGTCCTCCATATATCAATTTTCAGACTCCTCTAAGCTAACAGGAACTATACTGAAATCTCTTGCTCCCTCGATATCAACATATTGCTTAATTTTAGCCTGCCCAATGTTCAATCATATAAGGAATCTGGTAAGTGAACTTCTTTGCTAAGGCTCCACATCCAGTCCTCCTGTCGAAGGGGTGGGGTTCACCTTGTGCCAGTAGCATGGAGATTGCCCATATTGCATATTTCTGTTGCTTTCAAAATTTGCTCAAGAGCTTACCAGTACTTCTTTGGCAATTTCATTGCTGACCATGCATAAATATAGCCAACACACACTCAACAAGGGCCTCTGCAGCAGAAAATATGAGTAGCAATTTGGCTATCAATAACCTAAAGAATCGTGTTTTCAAGGGCAAGAGCCTCTATAGATGGGAGGACTCTCCAGGACTAGGTACGAGCTTCTCCCAAAAACGTTCTGGGCGATATTGTCCTTTCATGAATAGAGCATCATTGCGGAACTTGCGCCACCCCCCTCCATAGTATTTACACTTGAACGAAAATGTTCATGATCAAGGCTGATTATTCTGACAGATGCCCGAGCTAAAACGTCCTGCCTTGGAATCCACGTCGAACCTTGCTATCGATTTCATCAACAACTCCATTTCGTTGGTAAGGATCATACTTCCTATATTTCATAGTCTAATCCTAATGTTATGAATGGCAGGCAAATCACACGAATGTTTCGGGTATGTATACTGCGTACAGTTAATTTTCAAGTTATCTACATATGGTTTAAGTTGCAATAAGTCGGACGAGATGCACCATAACAGACATAAGGAGATCTTAAAGCTTATCAGAAGAATAGCGGAACTTGATGAACCTACTTCTCTCTCCGACGGGTTTCATACCACATCTAATACCAAGCATCGCCGAAGTTCTGGGACCACCTCGAGTGTAACTGATACCAGCTCTGAAACTACTATTGAAGATGGAAAGCATCTTACAAGAAGTGAGAGAAAGAAAGCGAAAAAGACGGGTGTGAATACTTGTAAAAGGAAGAATATAGAGGTGTTCCCACGGGAAGACATTGACTTTGTCAGTGAGGCTATCCATCTTACCATTCATGAAAGCAAGGGGGCTTGGCAGGTAAGCTCATGACTTGCAATCCCGAATAATTCGAGGCTTCAAAAGACGCTCTAGAGCTGTACAATTTAAGTTCTGCTTTTCAGAGTGGATGAACAACTTATCGAATCATTTAGTTGTTCTGAGCGGCTTCTATTTGGAATTCGACCTCAGCTCTTCCACGTCTTCAATTGTGCTAAGTTGTTACTATTTAGGCTGCTGACCTATTCAACTAGGGGACCTATGACTACCGAAAAACAGCCCAAATTCCAGAAAGACTGAATGATAAAGAGGCCACAGAGATGGCAGGCCCTTTAGAAAGGCTTAGTGACTCGCCGGTCACTCACGTGGATGATTTCATGACTCCTAAAAGTGTACAGGAAATGACACCGCGCCAAAGAAAGAATGCCAAGCGGATCTCCACACCAGTAAAGCATTCCGGTTATGGAGGAGGCTCTCGCAGGTACCTATGTAGACGTGAGTCTGCTTCTGAGTTGTATGATGGTATTGATCCAGAGATATTTTTCCGCCTTGGCGTTGCCATTGTTGATCCTCCAAAGAACTCTGTTGCTCGCAAAGACCTCGTTACAAAACTCCTCGCAGCAGTTAAAGACGATCTTCAGATTGTCGCACAGGAGAACATGGAAGCAGAAATGAGAGAGGCTGGATTCAGGAGATGGGCTGGAAAGACAGCGTGGAATAATATCAAGGATGTGAGGCAAACATTGGATTGGGCTACTGGCCAGAAAATTGATCCGTTAACTCATCGACCTACCTCTGATATGAACGCTCCGCCATTTTTGGATGAGAATGGTATTGAGAATGTTCGACCAGTTTCAGACTTCGATGAACACGCCGTCAAGCTTCCTTCCATAGGAGCATCCACAGGACTAGAAGACTCGGACAATGTCAGCAATCCGGAGTTCACCTCTATACATCTATCTCATTTACCCAAAATCACTGAAGAATCTTTCGACGAAGACGTCCAGGTTCCAGGTTTTTATCAAGAACGTAAAATGCAGGACGGATCATGGCGATTTACTATCCAATTCAACGAGCCCAGCAGTGGAATTAACGGTGCGAAAAAGCTTCGCTAATAGCCAGAGACTGTCAGCAAAAAGAAATAGTGAAGCTGCAGATTTCAGTCTCGAAGCGATGGTGTCAAAGCTTGCTTCGTGGTGAAAAAGCTGATACCCCCAAGAATGCTCGCGGAGTACATTACAAGGGGAGGCGTCAGATCTTTCAGCCTCATCAATGAAGATCTAGATGAAACCATGTAGTACTTCGAGATGTCGATCAGAACGATATTCCATGTTTTGGTGCACAAAATCGTTTGGTCACAGTTCTACATAAATCTCTTTCCAATTCATGTAAGTACATGGCACCTATTTCTTCGATTGAGTATCTCTGCTTACCAGCCTTGCTGACAAAACCCACCGTCACGCAGATGTATATGAAAGATACTATCGACAAGCACTACAATACTGTCTGACTACTTCTGAAGGGTTAGATTTTACGACAAAGGACAAAGGACAGAGGTCTTGTTTGTCTGATTCACCAGCTATCACTCCACACTTTCTGGTAGCAGATGTTTACGGATTTTTCTTTTTGTAAGAATATCTGATAGTATTATCATGCGAACTTGTTTTTTTCTATAGAATACTCTACTCTTTATGAATGAATCACCATGTTGTTTGACAAAACTAGATATGTAGTGTGTTGTGGTCTATTGGAACTATACAAAGGAAGTGATTGCACATTCTTAACTATAACTATTGTGACCATCACCAAATACCAAAAGAGATAGGAAATAACGGATAATGAAACGGAGGATATCTCACGTACCCAGGTCATTATTGAATTTTGTCCACAGTGTATGAAGATATACAATTAACGCGTTCTCAATTATTAATACTCTTAAATTACTCCAGATCTAGTAGAATAGCGAGCTGGATATCCTATGATTTTCCATATTCTACGCTCTGACTTATGACCTTAGTTGCCTCACACGGGAGGAGTTAAGCGAGGTGGAAAAGGGGCCAACGAAGCACATTTGTTCTGGAAAGACAGGTCCTACCCGATCAAATAAAATTCCTAGATGATTTTGATCAGTACTTTAGATAGGGTAACATTACTTGAAACGCTAGCGTCACGAGTTACGAGCTACTCATTCAATTAGAAATAACGGCAAGACGATGAAGATACTGCTGAAATGTATAATCGCTATATCACATAGTCTATACTAGTTTATAGAGGGGTCTGCGATAATTTCTAATGAAACTATTCAACTCTCGAGCGTCTTTTCATATAAAAAGAGAGTATGGGCATTATGTAGACTAGACAAATGTAATTTTCTCACACAACAAGCTCGTCCCTGTACTATGTATCTCCTAGTCTGATAGATCTTCGAATAAAGATAGCTGTTTAAGAAGTTGTAATTTCTGTATCTATCTCATGCTTAGGCCTTTATGGTCGCATGAAAGTTGGCTATCTTGCCTAGGTCTCAATCAAGCGGGCTTCCTCTTCGGCAACTGGTGCCTCAACACTGGCGGCCTTCTGTCTGCTTTCCCCCGGTAAAACACTTAATGTAAACTGTACAGTGAAGCCTGTTGGGTTCCAGCAAGGAAGGGTGAACTTATTTTTGTGATTCTTCCAAAACTTAGTTCTGGCAAGAGCGACCACCCTTAACAGTAAAATTGCTAACACTAGCAGGCTGAAAGTTTTGAAAAAGTTAACCAAAGAATTCTCATATAGGTTTGATTAGGACCCTTACCCGATCAGAAGCCCGAAGCCTCCGGAGACACCCAACATAATTGTAATCTCACTTTTCGCACGTAGGCACTGTGGCTTCCCCGGGGCGTAGTCCCAATTCGGCGGTCCCTGCCGCCGACTACATGTGTTTTCATCTGGCCATGCATCTATAAAGATTTTGGAGCTGTTCAACAAAACCAAAACTGACATGGTGATGTGGCTAGCGATATTGAGCAGGATTGGTATTGAGAAAAAGATCGTTGGTGTGGTTAGAAGGAAATTGACGAATAGCTGTATTACACTCGTTAATTAAAAAAGAACAATGCCAGAGCGAAGTAAGAAAGACATACAACTATCGCTAAGTTTTGTACGCTCTCTTCAGAGCTCCATGTGTTTACAAACGGACCATTTCGAAGCAAAACGTAGATGACTATAAGAAGCACAAAGATTGAGATTGATAGCACAGAGTTCAATATTGCCAAGAACTTGAGCGGTCGTCTGAAGTAACAGTTTGCAGGAAGTCTCTTCGCTGATTGTCCATCACGTTCATTATCTGCCAAAAAAGGTGTTTCGTCCGTGAGTTGAGGCATATTGCAAGATCGGAGGTAACAAAGTCTTGTTTGATTCCAATTCTGCAGTTCGATTTTGATGAGAGAAACGGAAAATTAAACGGAGACACCGATTTCTTATGAATAAATCTAAATTGCATTAGGTGGACAGGTTAGGCTTTCCTTTGTTGTTGACGTAAAAGTAGACTTTAGTGTAATGTCGATCATGAACACAGCCTTGACGCAGCCTCAATGCAGGTGCCTGTTACGACGCGGGATACACATCTTATCCTAATGCGGTACTAGGGAAGCTGGGCACCATAACATGTTTTCGAGCGACGGATAGAAATGCAAAAGCTGCGTTCAGCACCTAGGATAATTCTAGTCTTCAATTCAAAAGGTATAAACAATGTGATGGTAGTGCATATAGCAACTTGCTCGTCACGTAATGGGAGAAATTATTCGTCCGCTTTCCTTGACAGTATTTTCTCCTACTGCAACCTAGCATCCTCTTAACTTTATGCTATGATGATACACAGTCTTCTCTGCGTGAAACTGTGCCTTTGATTTTGCAACCAGTAGCCGGGTGGCTTAGGGAGAATCCTTCGTACATAAGCGACCTTAAGCGAGAGGCGAACCACTTAATTCAAGTACAACCTGGTTTCACCAAAAGGAACCACAAATGATCATCGACTGGTATGCAAATCTAGAGTCTTGATTGTAGACGCAATTATCAACTTACTTGGGGGAGCTTATCATGTGGGTGTCTCTGCGCACTGCCTAATGGAGCCACTTGTAATATTTGCGCAGCATTCTTCTGTAATAAAATAGTGCGTAGAGAATGCTGCAACCATAATCCTGGCGTTCGTCTGTGCTTAAGTGAGAATGACCTACTGTATTCTGACTTCTAAGTGACAGGAGCGAGCATCCGCCAGAGAAATACATCCAGTCTCCAGTGATTGTTGATATGGAGTCTAGCGTTCTTCTCACTGCCTACGATAATACTGCCACCAAGTTTTTATAAATTAATGGCAACCAAAAGGTGAAGGATATCTCTCCGTAGAGCTGCATTGATAATAATATTTAAAATGACGACCTTTTAGTTATTCAATCTGGGCAAGTCCCAGCTTTCAATAGTTTATTCTCATCCAACAAACTTCTAGAGAGAGAGAGAGTGAATTTCATATCGCCCTTCTAGACTTACGTCCATGGGGAGGTGGGTCTAAAACTGAATACACTGTGCTTGCTTGCTCGACTTCTTCTTCATTCCTTCGATTCCCTTCCTGTTATACCGTGACCAAGTATGCCTTGCACTAGTAAATTATAAAACATTACAAGTAAGTAATCCTTACGCCCCTAAGCTAAGTAGCTAGAACAACATTGGGGCGAAGGGATTGGGACTGGGCTGGACTCTTACGTACCGTTTGGTTGACTTCCTAACTCTGTGTTTTTCGCGTTTCAGGTGCCCAAACATAGCATTCTTATACAAGAGCTATAATTTCCATGACTGAAGTTAAGTTTCTAGTAGATTAGAAAAAGATCACAATATTATGTAAGCTTGAGTGGGGGTTGTTGTATTTGCCGTACGCATCACATTACGGCCCTCTAAGGCGGTTGAAACCGAGTATTTGGTAAAATCAATCATTTTATAAAAACGTTACTTTGCATTGCCTAAAGCATGGCTGAATGTCTGTTCAAGTCTTCTCAATGCATCCTTGCCTATTTGATAGTGCAAAACAACCCTACTTCCATCTACCTTCACACCATATTGCCTACCTATCCTATTGAACTCTTCAGTGCTGATATTTGCCTCTTTCAGATCTAACCACACAATATTAGTTTCTACTCTTCTGCGTAACTTGCCACCCTGTCTTATCCACATATTAGCAACTTGTTTAGCGACGAAGTGAACCTCACGCATTGCTGCCCCTACTTCAGCAGCACTCATCTCGTCTCCAAACATCCCATCTACAGCAGCTTTTGCTGCTGCACTTAGTACTCCAGCCTGTCTCATTCCACCACCCAAGGCTTTCCGAATTCTTCTTCCCTGTGCAATGAAATTTGCATTACCAACAATGATAGCTCCCATCGGAGCCCCTAATCCCTTTGCAAAATCGAGCGCGACGCTGTCAAAACACTTAGCGAAATCTTTTATGCTACCTCCACCTTCCGCAACAGCTTCCCACAATCGCGCACCGTCCAGATGAAGCTTTATCCCCATGGCTTTTGCCCATTTAGAAATTCTTCGAATCTCAGAGAGAGGGTGAATCAGACCCGAGATTGTATTTTCGAGCGATATGACTCGAGTTGGACATTTATGCACATCATCAATCAACACTGCCTTGCGTTGTATATCTTCCAGAGTAAGATATTCGCCATTGCGAGGTGTCACACCTTGAACCATAGCTCCGCATGTACTGGCGATACCGCCAGCTTCCCAATGTATGATATGCGATCTACTATCACAGAGGATGGCATGTGGAGGTTGCGTGAGATGGGCTCGGAGGGCAACCTGGTTTGCCATGGTCCCTGAGAGAACGAACATACCAGACTCGTGGCCAGCCATGGTCGCCATCTGTTCTTCGAAGGATTTAGTCGTCGGATCTTCTTGATAGACATCATCCAACAGAGATGTGTTGACAATAGCCAAGAGCATTTGAAGGGTAGGCGTTGTTACAACATCACCTGATTTTTTAAATATCAGCATTTTAGTATTGTAGTCTCTTTCTACTGTGGGGTGTGATTACTTCTGAAATCGAATTGTGCTGGCCCGGGATTATGCCATGCTGTCAAGTTTGAACGTACAAGCTCCAGAATGTTTACTATGTCATTTTGTCGACTGTCTCGAGGTTCGACTTGCGGTTTGAAGTCATGCAAAGTGATTCCTGGCCGTGGCGAATATGCCGTAGCGCTATGATATCGAGCCTGGTAGCATTGTATTGACTGTTCGAGTGATAGCTTGGGAGCAAACCTGACGTTACGAAAATGCTGAGATCGGATTCTGACTCGCATAATGGTGGTCAGAAGCCTGATTTTATTCTTAAATTTTTCATAACTCCCCTAGAAATGGTATCATGTGCGGATGATGCAGTCAAAGAATATAGAAATTGGGGCGGCCGACAAATACCTCTCAGAACAACATACAATTGGCATATGTGACTAGGTCTAGGTCAGTGTCTCTGCGACTATATCAGAAGCCCAATGGCTGAAATGTGAAGGATTTGTCTGTGCGAATCATCAGTGTGACGGCTGATATCCAGTCTCACGAGGGAGCAGAACTCCATGACATACAGAAACCTTCACATCTCCAACAGCAGGTTCGGAACTGGTTCCAATCACGAACTCCCCATCGTGAAAGGTTGGTCAGCATGGTGTTAAAACACAATAAGGTTGCAAGATCCGTAAGAATTTAGCGAATCACTAGTTGCCATGGTAAGCACTAGATTATAAATGGTTCTTTACGTGTACCAGAGGGATAGGGATTATTCACCCCAGAGAAGAGCGTCGGATCTCCAGACCTAAAATCCTTCTTATTGGTTCTGATTAAGGATTCCAACATCGATCCCATGGAACCGGGAGATTTACATGTACCACACAGTCGGATATATCGGACAATGAAATGATTCATCGGCCACCATGATTACAAGTTTTGGGAATTGGGAAATGGGACTTGCTGAATTCAAGATCCCTATTAATGTGTATTCATTACGAAACGGTTCTGTGAGGTTATGGCTTGAGGCGAGCTGAAAAAGAGATTCCCAGAATGGGTGATCATAACAGTACGGATGTGGTCTTACTCCAAGACAAAAGAAGCTAATCGAGGGAGGTTACCAAGGTTCAATACATCGAAAATCCATGCTTGAGGTGGTTCTTGTTGGTTGACAGTTCCGATTGGCTTTATCCCGAGAGGGTGACAAAAGTCTCAATGCCAGTCCAATATATAAGAAACTTGCGGTCCAACTTTGGATAATGAACCGAGGCTTAGCAACTTGGTTGAATTGTACTGGGTTGGCCGCTTAACTGCTGCAGCGCTAAGCACATTCTGTAAGGAAATTGTGAGTAGCTGAGACCTAGCTCCGAGTCAGCAGCTTCCATGATTGGCAACTAGAGCGCTTCCCCGTAAGTTGGAAGAAGCTGCAGGACGCTTGTTGCGGTGTTATATGGTCAGAACTTCATTTGGTCAGGTCCTGTTCTGTTAAGTATGATGTTTGTAGGTCTGTACCTGAAACTAGATCATCATCTTTTTATTTTCCTTTCGACATTCTCCCTTCTGCTGCGGAACAACGCTTAAGTCATGATAAATTCCAGTCTCCATGAAGTTAAAGGAGAAATCGTAGACGTAGTCGAGCCAACGAATTCGAAAGATGAGAACGACAGAAAGTTCGGAAAGGTCAAATCGGTACAGGTTACCGAATTCTCACCATCTGATAGTGAGACAGTCGCGAGTCTCGGATTGAGGATAGATGAAGACGGTGTTTTGAAATGGAAGTCTAATTCTTCAGATCATCCTCGGAACTGGAGCTTCAGGAGGAAGTTCTTCGATACGACTTTATTGTTTATGTTTGACCTATTCACGTCAGAATCCATTTTCCAATAACAAAAGTTCCAAAGTACTAAGGATTCATATAGAACTGCTGTTAGCACTACTGGAGTATGTCAGCTCTGGCAGGCAATATTGGCAGCTTTCACTAATTTATGTAGCCTGAAGTTGCTGCGACAGCAAGGCATGAGTATGGTCTAAGCCGTACTCAATCATTGGTAGTATTCAGTAGCATGTACGTCTCTTATTCAAGATTTCCATTATCTAGCAATTGCTAAGATATCCAGGTACCAATTCGGACAAGCCGCTGGTGGCGTTGTTTTCCCACCATATTCCGAGGCATTCGGTCGGAAGTCTGTATACGTAACGTCAGCACTACTATATTGCGCAGCTTGCATAGTTGTAGCAGCTATACCACACGTAGCTGGAGCTGCAATTGGTCGTTTTGTATCAGGAGTCATGTCTGCGGTGCCCTCAGTGGTCGTGTCTGGAAGCGTAGAAGACATGTTCAATGTGAAAGATCGAATTTGGATGATGTTTTTATGGGCTTCTGCAACTACTCTGGGAATACTTCTTGGTCCAATATATGGCTCATATGTATCTGTTTATCTAGGATGGTTAGTCTTGATCCCAAAGATGTTCAAAGCTCTTCTAATCGGATAACAGGAGGTGGGTTTTCTATGTCGCAGCGATCGTAACAGCTAGCTTCGCGGTTCTTCTATGCTTCATGAAAGAAAGTCGACCTAGCTTACTGCTATCAAGAAAACTTACTTACTTGCAGAACGTTACCGGCTTGAGCGATCTTCGTATCCAGAACCCAGATCATACACCCAACCTTCAAACTTTTACCAAGACTGCCCTCATCCGTCCTACTCTCCTCTTCTTCAGCGAACCAATCGTCTTTCTCGTTTCAATAATGAGTGCTGTAGGTTGGGCACTTATCTATCTCTTCACCGAATCCCTACCTATAGTATACCATGAGTTCGGATTGACTAGAGAGCAGTCCTCTCTGATGTTCCTCGCGATCGCAATTGGGATACTAATTTGTATAATACCACGATTGTACGACGATCGCCTGGTTTCGAAGAGGTATGCTTCCAATAAGCTCCTCCGGCCGGAGGAGAAACTCATGGGTTTCATGTTCGCCGCTCCGAGTCTGGCATGTGGACTTTGGTGGCTGGTCTTGACTACACCACCAGCATCAACATTGCCATGGTATAGTACCATATTGGGACTAATACTTATCGGCTTCGCGACCAACGAGTTTGTTTGTACGCTTTCTGGTTACTTGGCCGATACGTACACAATTTATACCTCATCCGCTACTGCAGCTTTAGCGTTTCTGAGAGCAATTTTGGCGGGTTTGTTTCCTCTGATGGGAACACCGATGTATAAGAGTCTGGGAACAAACTGGGCAACTGTCATTCTGGCTTCCGTAGCAACTCTTTTTTGTGTAACTCCTATCTTGTTTAGGATATATGGGGCTAGGATCCGACAGAGAAGTGAATTTGCGAAATATAGTTTCAGGGTAAATAGAGAGACGCAGATTGAGGACGATTCTATAAATCCGGTGTAGTTGAGAATAAAAGTTGACTATTTGTTGGAAATTAGACTGAAGGCGAGAGTAAGAAATCAGTTCTAGAATTGATAGTGACCAAAGGCACTCGAACTTCTTCTCAGAATAAAATGAGAGGCTTCATAGATTCGGTACCACTTGAAAATATAGCTAGCTTATGCTTATCATACTGTTGCTGACAATAGTTAGAGGTCTGGTAGTGTGCCTGCCAAGTCCTAGACATGTGAACATATTTGGTATGCTTAAGTAAAATAAAGAGGCAAGGTTACAGGAACAATTCTCCACAAACGATCCCAGGAGAGTAATTACTTAATATCCCAAAATACGTGACTGCAACAGGCTGACAGTACTCAAATCTATTCTGAAACGAACGAGGATACAACGACTAAGATTGTGCTGCGATAATACATGTCAGTTACTGAGAGAATTAGGAGACAACTGGCGCTAGTGATAGTGTCCAGTTGTCGGATCAATAAGGTTTGACTAGTTTCCTAGGCTAACTAACCAAATTATTGCAAGCCATTCTTGGCATTGCATTAATTGCATTCCGTTCATGTGCGATGGAAATAAACAAGTTGCTTATATTGCTCAATAACGAAAACGATGTACATTAATATTCACTGATTAGATATGTCCAAGAGATAATATTTAAGCTTCAAGATGTTGACGCCCAAGGTCTTAGCGGCGGGTGACGTATTTCCGCAAGCGAGCAATGGCAGCGGCAGTGGCGGGGTGCAGGTTTGCACTTGAGGAAGTTCTTAGGATCATCAACTATAGCATTCCTCTTAACAACAATTCGAATTTTACCTACAAGTCACTTCAAATCCCTTCAAGATGATGAACTGGATGAAACAACAGTATGTATCTTCATGCATTATCAGCCTAGAGGCTTTGCTAACCATGTTGCGGTGTAGGGCGGCCAATGTTGCTGGCACCGCTGAGCCCATATACGGTCCAACTGCTATCCAGTCCGTGGCTAAGCAGGCAGAGACGACACCATACACCGAATTAACAAAGGAGGGGCTGAAATGGCAAGAGCTGAATTCAACAAACGTGGAGACCCAGAGTTTCTACCTAACCGCGGACAGCGGGCACCTTGCGGTTGTGCAAATTATCTATAGCAACGTTATGTAGGTTAGCTGTTATGCCAGGCCTGATATTTGCTAATGAAATCAAAGGGGCGTGCATACAACTTGCCAATTCAGCACAAAGATATTCTATCCCAAGACCGAGGGCGGCGAAGCCAGAAAGCCGTTGTGGTCGTCAGATCAACTCACTGGTGTCGATATCAGTGATGACAAGTTCAACTTCTACGCTGATAACCTCGCTTTCGAACTATCGGAGGATGGAACTGAATACACACTCAAATCCATGACGAACCAGAACTCCCTCGTGAATTTGACTGTGAAGAAGGCTGCGCCCGGTTTTACAGTTGGAGAGGATGGCAAGTCAACATATGGTACGGATCCAAACGCACCTTGGGGCAGCATGAGACATGCTTTCTGGCCGAGGAATACTGTGTCGGGATCAATAACAACATCTGATGGGCCCATCGACTTTAAAGGGAAAGCGCTATATATTATGGCGCTCCAATTTGGAAAGCCTCATCATCTTGCTGCCAAATGGAATTTTGCCAACTTTCAGGGCGAAAATTACTCTGCAGTCATGATGGAATTCACAACACCACCTTCATATGGGTCAACGATTGTTAATGTGGGTGGGATTGTCAAAGATGGAGAGATTATCAGTGCCGGATCTTCAAATACCGTCACACATACGAAAGTTAACAGCGATCCTGACAATGACTGGCCAACCCCAGAAGAAGTCAAACTAGAGTGGTCAGGGAAGACCAAGGATGGCAAAGCGGTTTCTGCTATACTTGAAGTGCCATTAGGGGAGAGAATGGATAGAATCGATATCATGGCAGAGGTACCTGGCTTTGTTAAGTCAATTGTCAGCGCAGCAGCTGGAACCAAGCCTTACGTTTACCAGGTAGGCACATTGATAGCAATACTTATTAAAATTACGAAATCACTAACAGATTGTTTAGTATTCGCCACGAGAGGATCAAGCCTCGCTAAAGCTTAAGCTTGGAGATGAGGAGATCACCGAAAAAGGCACGTTATTTGAGGAGGCTACTTTCATTTCTGAGTAGACTTCTGAGTGCGCAGTTTATTGCATCATTGGTTTATAATATGGCGTTGATAGAAGAGTCACCACACACTCGTTGGGTATATACCTAGGCATTAAATTGAGAATAATGCCTTTTGTGGCATTTAATAGAGTCTCGTTTGAAAGAAAGACTTGTAGATTAACCAAACTGGAAATTCCCCTATACAATATACCGTACCATTTTGGACAATTTAAGTTCCCTCTCGTATGATTATTGATTTCAGCTGCGAACGTCTGCTCACCTGTGATGCTTTCGATCTTTACGTATTCTTACTGCCAAGTTCTCAATTCTTGCTCCCTTTTTGGCACTACTTTCCCCCCACCTCAAAATCCACGTGACTGCCTGACCATCTCGCGCGACCCCCGCGTCAAACGCTCTTTACCTCAAACTCCAACCCCAACTCCGCTACCAACAACCAACTAACCAACAACGCACAATCGACCACAACCACCTATCACAAACTACAACCAGCTACCAGCTACCAGCTCTCAAATCTTTCTATACACATATTATTGGCAATTCCTACCAGTTTCTCAAACATGCCTCCATATAGCCCTCCTCCTGGGCGTGCTACTGGTAGACCAACAACAGGAGGAAAAGGTCTCCTTAGCAATGCTACCAGCGGTCGCGGAACACACTCAAGAGGCGTAGGAGTTCCTTCGGGCGGCAAGGGTAAGGGAAAGTCTAACGCAATTCCTTTGAGGCGTCAACGGTATGTTCATGGCTCGTCGATGTTAGATAGTGACAGGATGAGAGATGCTAGTATTGAATACCGCTCTTAGAAAGATCTTGAAGGAGAACATTCTTGGAATAACCAAGCCCGATATCAGGTACGCAGAGGTACTCATTCAGACTTACAAAGGTATCTAAAGAAGCAACAGGAGATTGGCGCGTCGAGGAGGTGTTAAACGAATATCAGCACAGATCTACCCGTCCACTCGTGAGGCTCTGCGATCATATCTTGAGAAGGTCAGTCGATCAGGCTTACTACCGAACATATTATCTAACGCTCTCAGGTCCTCAGAGACACAATCCTTATCATGGATCATAGTGGACGCAAGACTGTAACTGTCACAGATGTTCGTTCTCTCCCACAGTCATATTCTATGAAAAACATGCTGATAATATAAGGTCATCTGGGCTTTGCGCCGTCAAGGTCGTCCTATTTATGGTTTCGACGCTGATACGTTTAACCCAGCAGAAAAAGCGAAGGCAATGCGCAGAGCCGCCGCCGCCGCCCGTCGTTGATCCTTCGGCGACTGACTAAATGCTCTCCTCGCAATTTCTTTGTGCCCTTTTGATGATACTGCAAAGGACCTGCAATATCACTTCAGCGATAATGTCTTACGATTATACCATGGAATTTGCTTGGAGTTTGGGGTTAAGACAATGCACTTTCTTAGGATGTATGTGGGATTTCTACGTATTTTGGTATCGTAATATATGCAACAGAGATAGTTATGAACATCTCGTTGGACTCTGTTGGCGTATGCAAGCTGCATTTATGGGTAATGATAGCGATGATACACCAATGATATTATGTCCCCTTTTTGATCTTATAAATTTATTACTTTTTAGCTTCTCTTTGACACTATGAATGATTTAGTAAAACTGCATTTAAGACTACCAGAACATTTGTCGCATAAAGAAATTACGTTAGAATGCGACTTGACAAATATTTTCATGCCAAATAATTACAGAGTGCACACGCGAGCTATTTGATTTGTATAGGGATGTAATTTCCCTTGAAAATAAATTTGCTCTTGTAATTTATTCATGTTACATCTCTATACCTACAAACTAATTGTACAGATATTTTTCAAGGCAAGCAATGGCTTAGATTACTATGGTAGGCAGCTTTGTCTTCTTCGCTGGAATAACAGCACTATCCCACGGGCTCCCAGTGATTGAGGATTGATTTCTGTAAGCGAGAGCCCCTTATTCACAGTTCAGTTTCTCGGTTAAGTCAACAAACTCGTCATGCCAAGCCCTGCAAGCCAAACCAAGATTCAGGATCCGGATCGTGAAAGTCTTGAATTCTTGGAAGACCTTTTATACTAGGGAGGATCTGGAAGTTTTAGTCCATTAGCAATTGGCAATATAAATCTTTCTCCATGTATTCCTTCTTGTCCTTAGGCCAGATACATACAAACTTCACAGTTGCTTCTATCTGACCTGCTATCTTCTCTTGATTTGTTGAATATCACCCCGTCTCTTTATTCTTAGGGACATATGACTATTATGACTGTATAAAATTGTTAATCAACTTCAATTTGGGAGACCCACTCCTCTCGCTATATCAGATACAAAGAAGAAATACTATACTAAGCCGCACCACGACCTTAAAGATGATCAGAGAACGCCTTCTCGTCTTTCTGATCAACATGTTTAGTAAATATGATCTTCATGCTCCCCGTCAATTGGACACTAACACTACCAAGTGCCACCCCTTTCCGTCCTTCTTATCGCCGGGCCAGGAACTGATTTCTGGATCAATATCTGCCTCTTCATCGCCGGCGTGTTCCCCTCCCACGTCCATGCATTTTATGTTTCTTGTACCTATTTTCATCGCAAAGGTCGTGTAAGGAAGGGTTTGCGACCAGCGAGTGGAACTTACTACCGGGGTGGAATTTATAGCCGGCGGGTTCTAGATGGTGGAGGTGGGAAAAGTCATCGAGGTAACAAAAGGGAGAAAGACTGAAATTCCTATGTGGAAACGAAAAGGTGACAATAGATGCGGCGTTTGTATTATACTTGAAATACACAAGTTTTGGGGTTTGATTCTATTGGACAATGTACACTGGTTAGACCTTCAGACTGTGGGTTAATATTTATTCGATACGTCGTTTATGGACTCTTTTCTACCAAACGTAGAATTGAGACCCTATTCAAAAATATATATATATAGCAACACTAATTAGTTGACAACATCCCATTTCAAAACTAACGAATATTAAATACGTATTAGGAAAATTGCAAACGCGTATTAAAGGTCACATGACCAGGCGTTTTCCTTTTGCGAAAGATTATAACAACCTGAACCACGTTTCAAGCATAAACTCGAACCCTTTTCACAAACTCACGGCATCCATAGCACCAGCAGGCGCATAATAATCCAACACGATGGCAAATAAACGTTCTTCTGATTTCATCGATCTTACTCAGAGCAGTGATGCTGAAAACAACCCCCCACCCAGCAAAAAACAGGCGCGTACCGTGAATCAGTTTTCCCATACCACATCCCATGCACCACAACGCTACGGCTCCCAGTCCCACAACCACAGCTTGATACACTCCCAAGTCCGTGGATCACAACCAAGATCGAGTCAATCGCTAGGTCCACGTGATGCCTGGAGTAACACGCAGGCTACACAGCAAGATGACGAGAATGAAATTATCGATCTGAGTCAGGATGTTGATGATTATGGATGGGTTTGTTTGGGTGCTATTGATGGCAAGATTGTTGGCGTTAGGTATGTGATTTCTCAATTTTATTGTTTTATTATAGCTTGCGTTTCAAATTATTTTACAGGTGCTCTAAAGGGTAAGAGATGGTCTGAGAGAATAGGATAGACGAAGAATGATGTTGGAGTCCAGGTCGTATACTTCTGCATTGTACGAAGTTTGTCGAGTCTTGTGTGATGCATACAATGACTGGCTGCCCGAAAGTGGGACTAGGCTCTGCATTTTAATTTTCGTTGTATTCACATCTATCACCAGCCCGAGCTCTTTTCATAGCTGAGAATGGGCGTCCAATACCATTTAGCCAGTTTTCCAAGTAGTCACTCGCAGAAATCCTTATTTTCACTTCTTTATTTTGGTAATCAAAGCATTAATAGGCTAACGTATGAAAAGATATTATGAAGGCTTTGCAAGTGTGAACGAGCAAGTCATGATCAAGCGAGAGCCTGGAAATCCTTATGACTCAAACGCAATTCGCATCAATAATGTTCATGGAACTCAGATCGGACATCTCCCCAAGACACTTGCCTCCAAATTGGCTCCGTATATGGTATGTAGAAACTTTCTTTCTTGGAAAGAGAATGAGTGAGAGTCCCAAGTCCGACAAACGAGGGAAAAGCGACAGTACAATCAGTAACAGTTTATAGGATTCAAGGACTGTCGTGATAGAAGGCATCATTTCAGGAGAAAAGGGATTTTACGATTGCCCTATTCATCTGAAATTATTTGGCCCCGGGGAACCCATTGCTCGAGCAGAACTTGAAGATAAAATGAAAGACGATAAATTGCCCCTCAAGACTAGAGGCCATTCTGCACCTAAGAAACCAACACATCCTGTTGCACCACCCAGACGACCTCAGGGATACGCAAGCTCCCAGGGGTCCAGCAGCCAACAAGAACCTGAATTATCAATTGCAGATCTCACAGCAAGCGCCGAGCGCTTCAGACCTAGAGATGTTAAGGAGATTGTAGAACGGTGGGGAGCGGGTGAAGATGCTTTGTCTAAAATGCCAATGGCTGATCAGCCAGAGCATCTTCAAGCCACCCTTCTTCCGTATCAACGCCAAGGCTTAGCTTGGATGCTAGAAAGGGAGAATCCCGTACTCCCTTCTGTTGGCTCCAAGGACATTTGCCAGCTATGGAAAAGAGACCCAAAACGACCCCAGGCCTTCCTTAACGTCGCTAGTGGATATAGTACAGCTCAACCACCCCAACTAGCCAAAGGTGGCATTTTGGCAGACGACATGGGATTAGGTAAAACTTTACAGCTTATCAGCGTGATCTTAGAGGGTGGCCCAGGATCAACTTTGATCTTGGCTCCTCTCAGTGTAATGTCAAACTGGGCACAGCAAATCGAACGCCATGTTAAGCAAGAGCATGCTTTGAAAGTGCTAACCTATCATGGACCCACCAAGCATACTAAGCAATGGACATACAAGGAGTTCTCTGAGTTCGATGTCGTTATTTCAACTTATGGAACAGTGGGCACAGAGTTCTCGTCTTCCACCGAGAAGATCCCTCGACGAAATGGTCTCTTCTCTATGAATTGGACACGACTAATCCTTGACGAAGGCCATCAAATTCGAAATTCTGCAACTAGAGCTGCAATGTCAGCCACTGCTTTACTTGCACAGAATCGATGGGTCCTCACTGGTACTCCTATCGTAAACTCGATCAAAGACCTCCACTCCATGCTCAAATTCTTGGCTATCACCGGTGGGCTCGAGACGAAAGAGCTGTTCAATACTATCTTGGCTAGACCTTTAGCAGCTGGTGATCCTGATGCTGATATCCTCTTGCAATCGGTTATGCGCACTTTCTGCTTGAGAAGAAAGAAGGATATGAAGTTTATTGACCTAAAGCTACCAGAGTTGTCAGAGTACGTTCATCGCATTACTTTCCGAAAGGACGAGAAAGAAAAATACGAGGCACTAGCGTAAGTAGCTCTGGATTCTCTTTTGCTAACGAGACATTGGTTTTTATTCCACAATTCGCAAAATGCAGATAATCATCAGATCAAAACTCCACTGTGTCAGATATTGCAATACAATGAATCTGTGTCCGGCATCATGAACCGACATTTGTTGAACTGCAATATTTAACACAATGGCGTCTCGATCTAATTATAATTCTAGCAGGATTCGTGCAAGTTCAGATGTCGCTCTAGAGTGTTCTAATTCCTAGCTGCCAAACATTGTATTACAGTTCTAACTATCTACAGATCTGAGGCTAAGGGAATGGTCCAGCGCTATGCTGATGGAAAGGCAGGTAAAGGTCTTGCTGGCTACAGCCAAGTACTCGAAGTCTTGCTTCGCCTTCGCCAAGTCTGCTGTCACTGGAAACTGACTGGCACGCGTGTGACCGACCTTCTCGCTCTCATCGAAAAAGATGATGTCGTAGTCGTTAACAAGGAAACCAAGATTGCCCTCCAGCTGCTACTTCAGCTCAGCATAGACAGCCGTGAAGAATGCTCCATCTGTCTTGACGACCTACATAACCCGGTCATTACAGCCTGCAAGCATATCTTCGGCCGAGAATGTATCGAGAGAACCATAGAGATACAACACAAATGTCCTATGTGTCGTGCCCATCTCGAAAACAATGAAGTACTCATTGAACCGGCCCTGGAACAAGAAGTCGAACAAGATCCAGATATCGATATTAACACCAAAAGCAGCAAAACCGAAGCTTTGATGAGCATCCTGGCCGCCTCTCGTCGCGACCCCCTCTCCAAAGTTGTCATCTTCTCGCAATGGACTTCTTTCCTCGACATCATCGAGCACCAACTCGATGGGGCTGGCTACAAATATGCACGTATCGATGGAACCATGAAGCCTTCAGTGCGAGATGACGGAATGGCTGCCCTTGAATCGGACCCGTCGTGCAGAATCCTCCTCGCATCCCTCTCTGTCTGCAGCGTTGGACTCAATCTGGTCGCCGCTGACACCGTGATCTTAGCGGACAGCTGGTGGGCCCCAGCCATTGAAGATCAAGCTGTAGACCGTGTGCATCGATTAGGGCAGACGCGGCCATGTACGGTGTGGAGACTGGTGATGGAAGGGAGCGTGGAGGAGAGAGTTTTGGAAATACAGGCTGATAAGCGGAAATTGGTAGGTAAGGCTTTTCAGGAAAAGACAAAAAGGGGAAAGGAGAAGAGCAGTTCGTTTGGAGATATCATGAAACTGCTTGCCTGAGTCAACTCGAGGGGGTTTCAGGGTGTACCATAGAGTGTGATTGTTTTTACCACTGTATAGAATATATCATAGACATCTATGTGTGAATTTGATGTGATTTTCTAGAAACTATGTAAAGAAAATACATCCCGCAGGTGCAGGTTCGGAAATATTCTTACTTTGTCAATATAGCTACCTCGAGCCAAGTACAATTCGATCTACTGGAATCTGATTTTTGAACTACTTACCTGTATCTGGTACGCCATGACAAGGAGCCTATTCGGTCCTCTCTTTTGGGGTTCTTAGCACAATCTGATAAAGCAGACCTAAGCATCTTTGACACTGATCCAGCATATTTATAAACCATGCCAGAAGCCAACCTAAACAGGTGTCTATAACTCATGATTGTATTCTAAAAAGTACGAAATATTTTATAACATGGCAATATACACACAAATATTCCTCTTTATCTCAAATCCGCTATCAATTCATCATCACTCCCCAGATTCAGAATATCCTCTTCCTCCATCCTCCTCTTTCTCTCCGCTTCGTCCTCCTCCAACTCCACCTCTTCACCAGCAAGTAGACCCTCCTCCCCATCTTGCCCCTCTTCCTTCACATCATCATCCTCTTTACAAGCTCTTCCCGTAATCACACTTCCGGCTACTAACAGCCCCGCACCAGCCCACCAAAGCGGCGGTAACGCCTCACTAAATATGATAAACCCTAGGATAGCGGTAATCATGAAGTTGGAAGAGGTGTTCATGATAGCTACTTGGGTGGTGGAGGAGCCGCGTGAGAGGGCTTTGGTGTAGAGAGTCCACATTATAATGTTGAAAATTATGTTTAAGCCGAAGAAGATCTGGCGGGTGCTGTTAGGAGGAGTTTCGTATTTGGAGGGGGGATTAAAGATATGGGAAAGGGTAACATACGGCTCTAACGACAACTTCTACGCCTCCTTCCCCCGCTGTGCTGGTGAGACCAATCAGATTGGCAATCGTAGTCGAAAATGAGGTAGTGAGCTCGGTGGTTGTTCTATAGAGTATTGTCAGTTTCGTAACGAGGAATGTATCCCTCGCTCTCCTCTCTTTCATCTTGATCACTCGTGCCTCCCTTGGCTAGAGCCTGTCTTCCCTAAAAACACCCTTTGCATCTTCTCATTTCCTCCTCTTAGCCCATTTTAACTACCCATCTTTCCTGTCCCCAACCATAAACCAGCAAAGAAACAACCGAGCAGCTTACAATTTCGCAAATACACCATTGAAGGCCGCACACCCGCCACTCGCCACGGCCAGAACAATCCACTGGCTCGTTTTGCTCAGATTCTCCATTGCCAATTTGTCTTCCCCTCCCGTCTGCGTTGTCGTTGTATTGGACTTTATCGCTGGCGCTGACGTCGCGTCCTGCGTATCTCGGTTGGCGCCAAGTAGTGGACGACGCGGGCTATTCGGATCGGATTCCACCATTTTGGAGGTTGCAGCGGAGGAATTGGGGGCGCCGCGATTGCGGAGGGGCATTTCGGGAACTGGACTGGTAAATGGGGGTTTGCAATAGATGGCAATGTTAGGTTGGTGCTATTGGCGGATAATGATGAAGGTGGAGTGGAATTTGGAGGAGTCGGGATGGTAGAGCAGAAAGAATTCGGATATACATAGGATCTGGAAATTGATGGAATCACTCTACTGCCTTCCTATCATGGTTTTATGAGAAGAGCAAGTATCAATATCTAGAGATTGGAAATTTTTAGGCTTGTTTCATTTCTTATTTGCGTTACTTTATATCTATAGTTATGTTCGTAGTCTTATGTGAATGATAAACCTCAAACCTCCTTTGTTGCAAGATACAATGTTATCAAGAAGGTTCAACAGGTTTGGGCCACAAGTACTTCCCGTATAGCATCTAGGACATATTCCACTTATCACTCCTTGGATAATGCCTCCCGTACACCTTCACTAATATGCAAGCACCAAGCAAGATTCAATTCATAGGGCATTTAAATGATTTTAAAGAAATCGGAGAATGCCGTTCTCTATGATTTGTATATCGCCTTTTAGGTATATCCTCTAGGAAATGCGCCTAGAATGCCTTCCCGCCATAAACGCCGCTTTGCAATTTGGTAAATCCCAATGCACCACTTAAACCCATCAGCCCCCCAAAATCAGCGCGGAAATACCAGTAATTTGGACGTGCAGTTAAAATTCAGAAATACAAGCCACCCATAGCCTATATGTCGGCGAGGGAACGACTTCGGAACTGAATCTAGATCGGTTGCAGCCTGGCCCTCAAACATCGCCAGGCCTCTTGCTGTTACAGCTCACAATCTTCAGCTTGTCAGCCTGGACCGTCTGGCTCGAATTCTCCATCTTGAACACCACATCTTTGACCTGGAACGTCCAGACCTCGTCGCAGAATCGATAAGTATCCAAATGACCCTTCTCACGTTAGCCCAGCTCTACCCCACATTCCCCTCCATCTCGAGTCTTTGTTGCATACCTTGAATGTGAGTCTCGCCTTGACTTTCTCAGCCAACACTTCCGTGATACTACGATCGAAGTTGGCCAGTATCTTCATCGCGAGCTGAGGCTGTAATCGACCATCGCTGATCAGATCATCCAGCGTATCCGTCAGTGCAAGTCCGATGCTGAACACACACGGGTTAGTAAGGCATAGCAAGTTTGTAGAGCAAAGGTGCAGTACCTGCTACGGCGATAGAGCTCGTAGAAGTTCTGTCCGGGAGTCGCCATATTCTGGGGTTTCGTTGTTTGCGAAAATGACGATGTTTGGGGAGAGTTGCCTTGGTGTTTGGTGGTTTGATGTACCCCAAAGATGAGTAAGCCACAGTGGCTAGAGTGTATCTAGTGGGTACTTTACTTGAGCCTCATACCTTGGCATTAAACTACGGTAACCTGTTGTCTCGCTAGTGAACTGTCTGTCTTTCCGCGTTAGTGGAAGACGTCAACTTATTGAATCTAAGCTCCCACATCAACACTGTCCTATCTCCGTCTCCTTGATCTTCCTCAATTGTTTGCGAAGATGGGCCTCTTATACAGGCTTGGTGGCGGATCTGCCGCACTCACCGTTATAGGATTGTGTAAGCTCTCAGCTAGCTATCGACTTGATGACCTGGTAGCTGACATCTGCTAGATATGCTATTTACTGGCAACGGCGAAGCATTCAATGTACGATCTACAAATCTGGATCACTTGAAGACCTGGAACTAATAATATATAGGTTGGACAATTCCTCGAAGATGTATCACCATACGCATGGGCGAGCATAGGAATTGCAATGTGTATAGGTCTATCTGTCACTGGTGCAGCATGGTACGTAATTTCGCCTCCAAGTTGTTATCCCTCTCGAAGCCCTCCTAATGGAAAAACGAAACACATGAAAGACTAACAAAATGTCATCAGGGGAATCTTCATAACCGGTTCCTCAATCCTCGGTGGTGGTGTCCGTGCCCCCCGTATCCGCACCAAGAACCTCCTCTCCATCGTTTTCTGTGAAGTGGTTGCTATTTACGGTGTCATCATGGCAATTATATTCTCTGCGAAACTCGGAGCCGTCGAGGGCGATGCCATCTATTCTGGTAGTAATTACTATACTGGTTATGCTGTGTTCTGGGCTGGGTTGACCGTTGGAATGTGCAACTTGGTGTGTGGTGTATCGGTCGGTATCAATGGAAGTGGAGCTGCTCTGGCTGATGCTGCAGATCCAGCTTTGTAAGTTTGGTAGTTGTTGGATAAAGGGGAGTTCGCTGACAAATGTTCCAGGTTCATCAAGGTTCTCGTTATTGAGATTTTCAGTTCCATTCTTGGTCTCTTTGGACTCATCATTGGATTGTTGGTGGCCCAAAACGCCAAAGAGTTTGACAAGGCTTGAGAGGTATCAAGGAAAAGAACGAGGCGGGATGGAACTATGCGGGAGATATGGAGCTGCTCCAAATGAGCCGATGTAGCGCATGTATATCACCAGGTAACGGAGTCACGGTAGAGGATGAACCGAAGGATTCACGGGCAGACAAATTGTTGCATTATTAGCCTAGTGGCGTTAGAATGCATGTATCATATTTTGGACCACACGATGATGAATGTAGATTCTCAATAACCACCGAATGTCCATTCAACAAATTATGAACCGAGTATCTATCTCTGATCCCCGGAGTTGTAAGTCGTGCATACAGCTCCATCGTGCACACTTCTAAGTTCTATCTCAACTCATCTTCTTTCGTTTGTTCGGGCGACGATCTATCTGCTGCTTCGTTGGCAGAGGAAATAGCAACGTTGGTACTTGGTTCCCAGGCTGCATCCAGAAGTCCTTGGTCTGCGGTGATTGATATGCTTTGGACTGCAGATGTGACTTTGACAATTGCCCCAAGTTTCTGGTGCGATAGTTCTTCTGAACTACCTTCCGAGCATCTTGTCCTGGGGTTTTATAGTTATTTCTTTCGTATTCTGGCTCCATAGAGATCACATTAAGGAATTCCTTGAACGTCATGCCTCGACATTGGAAACCATCACTACACAGTAAGTTATCAAACAATGTTCCACGGTTCTAGGAAATGCTCTCGAAAGACACTGGGACGGCATAATTTGATAAACCTACCAGAAAATGTCTCTTTTAGTCATCCCCTTATTCATCTGCTCTGATATTTGAACTCGGTCCTTCATGCTAACACCTCCATTCTTGGAGAGGAGAGTCTGACTAAGGTCTATTTTGGCGCCATTGAAGTGTGCAAAGCTTGTCAACCTGATGATTGATTAGCTTTGATTGTGCGGGAACTTAGTCTGACAAGATCAGATGATTGAATCAGTCCAATGAGATGGACAGATGTAGAAAGAAAGTTGTTTAAGCTCACTGTTTCTGCTTTGGGAAGTCTTTCGCGATGGTATCTGTCGAATATCGTCCAAGATACTCCGGGAAGTTTACCACCAATCCTTCTCCAGGATCGTCCTCGTAATATTCCTCTGGGATAGATAATAGATACACATGACTACGTGTAATTGCTGCCCAAAAATCAGCGAACGTCACTTCAAGGAGGATAGGCCCATGATACTTCGTCGGTATAAAAATGGAGGATTGTGTTTATCCACTATATCGTCTAGCTTTTTATCCATGTAATTTCTTTGGTGATAGGCATTGCTAATCTGCAATTATTAGAGCTGCTTGATCTCGAGGGCCATCCACTCAGCACATTATATGTTCTGCAACAACTTCTACAATATCCGCCCATTCCTATCCATTGCCGTGGCATTTCCTGGCGATCTAGACACTGTGTGGCATTAGCACATATTGTCTCCTAACCAACTCAATTGGATCTGAATCTCGTCATACATCAATTAGCTTTTCAGGCTGTGATTTGAAATCAGGACAAGCTTGCAATGCACTTGTAATTCCAGCAATGAATAACGCTCTTGTGCAATATGAACAAAGCTCTATGGTTCGATGACCACAATGCTGATGCTCATGATATTCGTACGAACACATCTTGGTGTTGTGTTTGTTTAATAACATTGTGCAGGCAAGGTACTATAGATTTCAGGCTCTCACCAAGATGGCAAATAGGGAAAGGACGATGTAATACAGAAGGCGCATCCTATTCCAGCAGCCGCTTATGGCATCATCGAAACAATATCTAAATTCAAATGAGCAGTACGATATCTACATGATGACATTCAGGTGTGTATTATTGGCGTTCTGACATACTAGAAACTACGTCCCAAGCCTGCCCATTAGCAAAGCCTCGATCTTTGCTCCTGACTCCAGAGTCCCTTTCCCGGTAGGCAGACACAATAAGGCATTCGCGCTCTTCAAACTGCCAACCCTTGAACTTCTCTGACCTCCAGTACTACTGGCATACATCAGTCCATCTCTCCCCAGTGTGACTATTGCACGATGATATTCCGCTCGTTGCGGATCGAGACGGAATTCATGGGACAGTGTTACCTGGACTTTGGGCAGTCCAGCCGGAGAAACGCCAGAAGAATAATGGAGACAAGGAAGGACGAAGAGATGAAGCGTTACAATAGCTGAAACCGGATTTCCAGGTAATGAAAATATGACCTTGTTGACTCGTTCGCCGTCATTGTTCTTAACAGGAACCGTGGCGAAGGTTGTTGGTTTCCCCGGTTTCATTGACACCCGTCCAAAGTGAATCGTGCCACCGAGAGCTCGTTCAATGGTCGGCTTGAGAAGATCTAACTCCCCCATAGATACTCCACCAGAGGTGATGACCACATCGACTTTCCGGAAAGCATCTCGTAAGTTTTGCTCTAGATCCCCAGGCTGGTCGCGTGCCACTCCCAGATCAACTGCTTCAAAGCCCCAGCCTTTAACAGCTGACATGATCGTAGGCCGGTTACAATCTCGTACTTCGCCGAGGCGGAGATCGCCCGGTCTACTGTGCTCTACAATCTCATCTCCAGTAGACAGTACCCCGACAATAGGACGTCGATATACCATCACTTCTGCCTTTCCCACTGATGCAAGTAGACCAAGCTCTCCTCCTACTGCAGAGATCTCTTCTCCTTTATGAAGAATAACTTCTCCTTTCTTGATATCACTCCCCACTTCACGCACATTTTCGCCAGGCTTTACGCCTTCGGCTAGTATTTCTATTTCTTTCTCCTCTTTCCCATCGTCAGTCATGGTTTTCAAAACTGTATCCTCAACCATGACCACAGAGGTAGCACCCGGAGGTAAAGGAGCGCCAGTAGTAATCCGTGCGATTTGTCCGACCTCCAATGGAGGAATTTCCCCAGGAGAAGCATGCGAGATGGACGCAACAGGGAAGATACCTTTACTCGAAGAACCATTCTCGGATGCAATCACAGCATAGCCGTCGACAATACTCGCTCGATATGCAGGAACAGCTTCGCTAGCGGTTACATCTTCAGCAAGCACTGAGCCTACCAAAGTGCCGTCAACTTTTGCTTTAATGGTTTGCAGTAAAACAGTGTTTTCTTTAATGAGCTTCAAGCCATCCTCAACAGTGAGCATAGGATATGGGGAGGACCGATTTCGTTGACTAGGTCCAAGTTTTGGGTCGTTCGATCTCGGATTCTCACTTTGCGTCGTATGCCTTACTGGCATTGAGTGGCCGTGATTATGTCCATGGCTATGTGAGTGGCTATGTGAGTGGTCATGACCATGTGTGTGTTTCCCACTTGGGCTTGGGGTTAATCCAGCCTCTGTTTCTAAATTCTTTATGCCTTTTGCATGTAGTTTTCTAGAATCAGCCCCTGCTGCTTGTTGACATGCGTGTGGTAATAGCTTTAGTATTGATTGTAAGTTCTCCTTAGCTCCTTTAGGTGAGCCAGGCAGAGTGATAATGAGAGTCTTCTCCCGAACACCAGCAACGGGACGTGACATGAGCGCAACTTCGAAAAATCAGTTAATGTCACCAAATATTGGCATGAAACGTACAAGGAGTAACAGCCAAAGAAGCAGCAAGCATTCCATGAACCAGTCCAGGAGCTTGTTTATGTAGGAGGGGAGTGACCGCCTACCACCGTTATCAGTTAATGATGTTTTTAAACGTGACATCTACCAACCTCAGGTGTTCTATCAGAAATTGCAAAGCCAGTTCCACCAGTAGTAACTATGACATTTACAGCATTATGGACATCAGCCCATCCTATAATACTGCGCTGAATTGCAGATACATCATCGCTCACGATAGTGGTTTCCGTCACTTCCCATTTCGAACCATCTTCCTGTTCGAAAACTTCCTTCAAAACTCCCCCGGAAGAATCGGTCGATGGATCGTTCGCAGCCGTCGTTGATACTACAAGTATCGCGGCTCTTAGTTTTTGATTTGTCATTTTGGATGTGATTCTACAAGCCTTGTGGTTATGGAGAGGCTGATAGTACGTACCAGCGCGGAACGTCATCCACAGCCCCACCTCCGCGTCTCCCAGAAAGAAATTCCTTCTCAACCGCGTAATTCTCCTATACCTCCCCAAGAGAACAATGGTCCGAATTAAGAATCGTTACCTCCTTGTCAATATCCTCTATCCCGAACTATCCACACCCGTCGCATCTACCAAAAATAAATTACCAGATGTCGTGACCTTTCACCAACCCACCACAAATGTGTTAACCTCTAAAGCGCTAGAGAAGGGTATCAAGAATGAGATTGAAGCCTTGTTCGGAGACTATGGATATGGTGCTGTTCGAGATAGTATAAATGGTAAGTTCTCCCCATGATTTTCAAGTATTTATCACGAAAGGAGCGCCCGGCTGATGTCTGTTATCTTTAGTCAAATATCTTTCCACGGCAACAAGCACCTTTATAATTAAAGTGGCAAGGGATCATTATAAGCTAGTCTGGACAGCACTGAGCTTCATGACGCAAATCCCTAGTGTGAGAGAAGGGAGGAATTGTGTGTTCAGGGTTGTGAGGGTCAGTGGGACAATTCGTAAAGCGCAAGAGGAAGCTATAAGGAGGGCACGGGATCTGATATTAGCAGCGCAAAGGGAGCAGATTGAGAAGACCGAGTCTACATTGTCCGGAATATTTGGAAAAACAAGTCAGGGGGAAGAGGACACTGCTAATGAAGTTATGATGGTGGATCGGAGTCACAGTGAGGAAGAGGACAGTGATGGATGAAAACGGGGTATCATTGATTTTGGCTCTTCCTAACGACTTTTATCCCACTATCACCAGGTGGCATCGCGAGCCCATCCATCTTTTCGTCGCTCTCTGGGTCTGGCGCATGCGCTGCGGCTCTCTCAGCTTCACGTGCAGTTTCTGCAGCCCAGTCTTCTCGATCCTTTTGGTCCCAGGCCTCCTTATTATCGATCCAACGCTCTTGGACGTCTTTGACATCCATAGTTGTGACACCTTCCCGCATTGCCACTTGCCAGACGGTATTGTTGGCACCTTCCGCGCCACCGAAGGCATATCCTCCGGCACGGTCTATGACTTGCAGTAAATGCATCATACTCTTCTTATCCTCGACTGCCAAGGTTTCATATCCAACCAGCCCGAAGCTTTCGACAAGGTCGACGATGGCCGTATTTAGACCTTCGAATTTGGATCCCCGCATCATAGGAGCCTCATCTTCAAGGTGTGGAAGAAGATATGACAGATCTTGGACTTCTGTATAGAAATCGAGATTAAATGGCAATGGGCCATAGGTCGAGATTTTATCAATTTTCGTCAAAACGTTTAAATGCGGAAGATCCATTTGAAGCATAGCTCGTAGCGACAAAATTAGATGTGAGATATAGAGGGATGGCTGGGTGAGACAATAAGAATCCGCAAGATGCATAACTACCAGCTACAAAAACATCAGTAGGTATTCCAATAAAACTAAATCCAGGAGCAGCTGAAGACAAACGCACTCTATACCCTAACTTCTGCAATTTCATAAAAATGTTTCGTAAACTAGAATGATGCGTATAAAGCTCCACCTGCCCCGGACAATCAAATAACACATAATCCTCTCCCAATTCTCCCAGTGCATGTTCTAGCCATTCCATGTTATGTTCTAGTTCTTCTAAGGCGTAGAGCACGCCACCATTAGGACCAAGATCATCTTCGGCCATTATGTCTTCGAGCTTTATAAGAGAGCGTATGTCAATGGCACATTCGTAGGAGGTATGGTCATTTGCCGGATCGAGGTTCACTACTGAGCATTTCCGTCCTATGGCGGACATGAATTGTTGCACTAGAGGATCGTAGTGTGAGAAACTATATGAGGGGTTGGAGGGGTAGGAGGGGTTGTAAGAAGAGGGCAGTACTTACTTCCATCACAGTAGGTGCTTTTGCCAGCTCCTGGGCTTCCTAGCACAAGCTGAGCAAACGGCATAGCTTGCTACGAGCACTTGGTTGTTGGAAATCTTTTGTAGCTTCCTTGCCAGGCTGTATAAGCAGCTATAGGAATGAGGCGGGGTTGTACTGATGTTTGGTGCTCCAAAATTAAGCTTCCTTGTTGTTTGTGTTAATTAGAAATCTATGGTAAGTTCCTTAATGAGCTAATAGTATGCGCGTATGTGTCGTGAGAAATAGGAACAAGAAGTGAGAAAGATGAAGATGTATAGTCTTCACTTGTGGTGCAGGCGAGGCGGAAACAAAATAAACTTGTCTTGGCAAGGCTCAGGAACCAAAACATCAACGACAACATCTCCCATCAAACACCGAATAACATCTCACTCCACGGTGATACTCTGAAAATGGCGCCTCCACGTATGTTCTGTTTGATATTACCACTAGATGAATCTAACAAAATCCACAGAAATTCAACACGAGCTTTCGAATCCCCCAACAGATGCGATTTCTGCCCTTAAATTTGCGCCAAACTCCCCCACCAGGCTATTGGTTGCATCCTGGGATAAGAATGTCTATTTATACGAAACTATCGGTGAAGAAGAGGGTGGGAAGGTAGTAGAAGTCTTTGAGCACCGTGCACCGGTTTTAGATGTGTGTTTCGGTAAAGACGATGATGAAGCCTTCACAGCTGGAATGGATTGGCAGGTCAAGAAGTGAGGCACTTCCTCCTCCCTAGCATCTAAGATACTAATGATATGTAGGTTGAATCTACAAACGGGTGAGCAGACTGTTCTGAGTACACATGAAGCACCGGTAAAGTCAGTAGTGTATAGCAAAGAACATTGTATGATATTCCGATTGCCCTACAAAGCTATGCTAATTGTTTAAAGCCCTTCTCATATCCGCATCATGGGATTCGACACTTCATATACATACCCTAGACTCGCCCGAGAGTAAGCACACTACCATTCCTTTGCCAGCAAAACCACATTCGCTCTCAATTAGTGCCTCCAAGCTTGTTGTAGCCATGGCTTCTCGTTTACTCCACATCTACGACTTGCAGCCTACTGTATCTCTAATCTCCCAATCCAACGGCGCCGTGTCTACATTTGAACCTTGGCAAAAGCGCGAATCATCACTCAAGTTCATGACTCGAGCCGTAGCCTGTATGCCTAACGATGCCGGCTACGCAACTTCAAGCATTGAGGGCAGAGTTGCAGTTGAGTGGTTTGATCCCAGCTCCGACTCTCAAGCTCGTAAATACGCTTTCAAATGTCATCGGCAACCAGCCCCCGAAAATGACGGAACCGATATCGTTTACCCCGTAAACGCTCTAGCATTCCATCCCATCCATGGCAGTTTTGCATCTGGGGGCGGGGACGGTGTAGTAGCGCTCTGGGATGCGGTCGCAAAACGCAGAATGAAGCAGTTCCAGAGATATAGTCTAAGTGTTGCGGCCCTTGATTTCTCGAGTGATGGAAAGTACTTGGCGGTAGGTTTGTGTCCAGGCTTTGAGGATGGCCAGGAGGATTACACGGGAGAAGGACAAACGAAGATCTTTGTAAGGGAGTTGGCAGAGACGGATGCGAAAGGAAAGGGACCGAAATGATAAAAATAAATTGGGTCTGCTCTTAGCATGGCGTTATAGGGGGAACATATCTGAGAATATCCCAAAACAAAATCGCCATTGATCAAGAACCTAGGTGTCAGTGAACAACTGAATCCATGTAGCAAATCCTTGGATAAAGTCAAGCTGTTAGTTAACTCCCTCGGAAGCCAAACCCAAGTGAGTGGTTTCCTGATCTATAGACTTTCGAATGTCTCACTGTATATCTCAGACCTAGTACTTTAGATGGTGGAGCTTTTTTTAGGGGCACGGCAAGTTAATCGAAACTGCTTCATACACTTCTAGAAATGCTCTACTTCTCATTTTCAACTTCAGTTTTAATATTAGGACCATAGAATCCGGTATCTTTTCCTCCAACCCTTGTTCCGGTGCATTCTTTTTCTCTCGGTGCTTCATCATTTCTGATTCCGGGCTTCTGTAAAGATTAGCCTCACGGTGTTAATTGCCGAGGTCAAGCCTCTTATGATCTTTATTTTCCTAGTATATAAATTTCGGTGGCACTTGGGAGGCTTCTCTTGGCGAGCGGACGTCCGATGGTTGAAATTCTACAAGAACAGAGCAACATCTGAAAAAGCGAATTTGATTGCAACTTTAACTTATCATCTTAATCAAACTTATTAGGGGGCAAAAAAACTGTTGTCGGTGCCATTGGACCTTTTCGGCTGAGCTTCAGTATATCTCTTGTCTCGTGAGGACTGCAGATTTTATAATGGCACCACCTGCAATTCAAGAGAAGCTACAGCTAGCTTTTGAAAGCCTCAGCAAAGCATACCATGATATTTCTAAAGATTCAAACGTTGATCGGTTGGCAAAAATGCAGCTTATGGAAGCCGCCCAAGACATCATAAATGCTGTACAAGCACCCCAGGAAGCGCGTCAGATATTTGTCATGCGGAATGCCGTTCATCCATGCTATCGTATCGCGGCGAATTGTGGTATATTGACAGCGTTATCTAAGGAGTCAAAACCGATGTCTGCGAAGAAACTGGCAGAGAAGACTTCGGCCGATGAACGCTTGATAGGTATATATTAATGGTCTGCTTTAAATCCTGGGAATTTTATAGTTAGGATTTGCGTGTACCCAAAAGCTGACGGAACAAGTGCGTGTCATGAGAGTGCTTACAGCTTCTGGGGTGTGTAATGAGGAAGGCGAAGAATCATACTCCCATAACGCACTCTCGACGTTCCTCGCCGACCAGAGCCATATCGACATTGCAGAATTCTTGTACTTTGCCCTTCCCACCTCTCTTTCATCAGCAAGCGTAGGACACCTCTAACAGCACCAGATCCCCAGCCATATCCCGTCTACCAGAATATCTTTCCTTGACCGATTACCGTAACCCTAGTTCAGTCTCTGAGCTCTCTACGCCTTTCCAATACGCTAACTCCACCCCCCTCCCCTTCTACCACGCCTTGTCTTTCCATCCCAATGTCCGCGCCGGGTTAGACGCCCAGATGCGTGCTCATGCCCAGAACGAGCGCACTACGTACAAAGCCGGGTTTGCATCCACCTATGACTTTGAAGGCGTTGTGAATCCTCTCATCACGGATGAAAGCAACGTGGCCATTGTAGATGTTGGCGGGAGCAAGGGGCACGTGCTTCAGGATGTCAAGACGCATCTTCCTGGGCTGAGAGGAAGGCTGATACTGCAAGACCTGCCGGGTGTTTTGGCGGACGTTGAGATCGAAGGTGTGGATGCCATGCCGTATGATTTCCTACGCGAGCAGCAGCCGGTGCAGGGAGCGGCTGTGTATTTGTTCCGACAGGTGTTTCTGAATTGGAGTGATGAAAATGGATTAAGGATCCTGAAGAACACTCGTGAGTGCTGGATTCTTTATGATAGTTTAATGGAAAGTAGAGCTAACAAAGCTTGTAGGTGAGGCGATGATGGTGGGTTACTCTCGTCTTCTGATCATGGAACCCGTTCTTCCGCCGTCAAAAACACCGCTGCCTCAAGCATTGCTCGATATTCAAATGTCGCAAATGGGTGGCGGGTTGAGAACTCAGAAGCAGTGGAGAGGGTTTTTGCTCGACGCAGGCTTCATGGTGAACCGCTTCTTAGAAGGCCAAAGCGGACAGACTGTGATTGAAGCGGTGGTGATCTAAGGGTCTAATATTGTGAACATCTGATTATATCCAGAAGTGGATGTGTCTTGTATCTTGAACAGGTTTCCATTTAGGTTGTGTATTGAGTTTCATTGAAGGTAAAGGAACGCAAGATATCTACACTCTTATTACCAAACCCATATCCTTCATCACTACGTAGAACACTAGTAAGTCGCCCAATAAATTCACCTAAAATTAGTAAATGTAGGGTTCATCCTCGACAGCCGTCAACTACTCCCTTCCCCCATAATACATAACAAATAACAACCTCTACCACTTGTTCCCAAACCCTCATTCCTAATCACTCCTACGTAATCCCTAAACCCCAAACTAGACATACAATGCTAGCCGATTCAGGCATAGCATAAAGGGGGTAAGCTCTCGCTAATCATAAGCGAGCTCAACGGGAAGTGCATTAAACTTATTATTACAACAGCATTCTGGTGCGGTCAGTTTTGAGGCTATTGCTTACTTTTTATTAGTCAGATATAGCGTATGTGTTCAGAGGTCAAATCTTACCTATTAGGCTGCCAGGATGGTTCTAGATTCTCAACTTCTGCAGAACTGTATGTATTATGAATTGAATATCTACATTATATGTTTTTATAGACTGGGAATCTGGTAAAGTACATCTCTCACCATAACCAGATGACCTCTCCACGTTCTAGCATAGTTAGACTAACGACTATTAAGCGCTATTAAGACGCATGATAGACATGGAGAGAACAGAGCATCGTCCACCTCAAAGTAGACATACGGCCGCAATTGCCAAAGTGCTGCCAACGTAGGGAAGAAAGCTCCTTGACTTCAAGGCTAGGCCGCCTGACTCAGGAGTAGTTGTAGGAGTAGGCGTAGATATCGTCGAGGCAGGACCTAAATGTCCGCTGCCCAGGTTGGTCTGTGGGGGGTTCAGACTGCTTTTTGTTACGTTTCCGGCATTCGACAAGCTTCCTGCACCTCCAGTCCCAACGGGTGTTGTTTCGACAGAAGCAGTTGTCGGAAGATCACTAGAAGACACGGTTGATTCTATCTCAACGCTAGAAATATCACTGGAGCTAGCTTCAACACTGCTCGTGGTTGTAAGTTCAATGGGAAGTTCTGTCGTGGGCGTAGTGTTGACAGGGAGATCTGTTCTCAGCTGGCCATTAGGATAGTAGTAATCCTCCAAAGTTAAGCAGTCGTAGTAGTTGTAGCATGTGTGCGTGCCCAGAAAGACCGTATATGCGTATCTCTGCATATAGGCAAACATGGTGGCTGTCTCATAATCCCAAGCCACCGTACTACCGAGGCCGGGCTCTTGACGCTTCTTGTCCCAGGGCTGGTCGTTCTTGGCTGTGTAGACTGGCACTTGCTTGCCTGACAGGGCTGCGACTGAAGTCGCCGCGCAACCGCCCTGGGGAAGGTAGAACACATCATACTCCTGCCCATTGTGCACTGTCTTGACTAATTGCTGGTCGGTGTTGCTAGCCACAAATGAATATTGACTGTAACAAAACTGTTAGCTAGCAAACGCCTATACTACAATAGTTTAAATAAGGTAGCTAAGAAGGTTACTTGCGTAGGGCAGCATCCTACTCCGTAAGATGTGATATCGTAAGAACTAGTCAAGCCGATGCCATAGCCTGGTGGCATTTGCATAGATGAGCTGGTTACCGCGCTATATCCCACTGGGCAGCCCTGATAATGAGCGAACTTTCCCTCCTGAACTGTTGAATGTGGATAGCCATAGAGATAGCATTTCCGATCAGTCCACTCTGGGGCACCGAACCATGTGACTGTGCAATGCAGCCAGTCTGGACATTACAACACGCAAGTTAGCTTGCTGATGACAGCAAAAGAATAAAGAACCGAGACCAAAAAATCTCATATTTTCTCATTCCCCATACAAAGCATGCACCATAAAACAAAAGATCAAAGATAAAGAGAATCGCCTTTCTAGAGGTGAGAAACTCTACAATTTCATACCTGAGCCCACAATTGTGGCAGCGGTCTGCTCCAAGATGTAGCATGACGTATCAACGATACCAATGTTTCCGGAATTGAGACAACCCGGACCCGGCGTGAACTGTAAGGTTGGCGCAGAGGTGATAATACTCGGGATGTCTCGCTCAGAGATGACCGGCGTCGGTGCTATATATGCGTCAAACGCGGTCGAGAGCACCGCTGTAGCCATGTTGGCGGGTATATAGCCAGGTAGGCACCGAGCAGGCGATGCTATAAAGTAAGAGCCGGGGAGCGAAGAAGGGAAAATCGAATGCTTCAATAATAAAACCAAATCATCCCAAGCTCACATGTATAGAGAGAAAGAGTATACAGTCTGGCAGTGACGAGTTAGCGGGGTGGTGACCTTTCAGGGGTCCGTCTCGCTTAATGTCACCGCCTACTGACCTGGTTGAAGAGTGAGAGTTAAGCATCTAATGCTTACCACATCACGGAGAGAAACCAGAACAGCGCACATGTAGAACTCACTTAAGGTTTGTATACTAGTCCTTTATCTAGACTATTCCTTCTTAATAACATATTGTTAGATCCGAACATGCTTAGCAACGACATATCTAACAGCACTGAGTCTGCAAGAGATCACAATAGTATTGCTGAGTATATTGCTACGGCCAAAATATTTTAAAAAGATTATAGTCATCTTTAATTATTCAGCGCTTTGAAAGGAAAGTAGTAGTCGTAATTTCATTGTTGTTCTTGCGCTTTATGTCGATCGTCCGCCCTCATCAAAGTTTTGTTGCACATCAAATTAGCAAGGTGCAATTGGACGATAGAGCTGTAGACATGATTACGGCCTATATTGGCTAGAATTTTAGACAAGCTAGCCGAGATCATTGCTGATATATTTCGTGATGGCCATTGTGAGGACGTTAGAGAACACAATCTAATAACCCACTGCTGGGAGACCGTCAAGCGCGTTGTATCTGCTGTGAAGCGTCAGGTAGATGTTGACGATACTGCGACCAGAACTATATCAAAGGTGCAGGGCCGGCATCTGAGTAAGGGTGACTTCACGTAGAAGCACTCGAGTTCGAATCCATAGATTCGCTGCTCGCTTCTTGGTTATCTTGTTGTCGCTATGTCTATCGTTCTCATTAAAGCTTGCCTAAATACATAAATAGCACCTCCCAAATGTGCTCGGTGTTTACCCGTCATGTATATGACAAGTCAATCCCTCATAACTTCTATACAAGGAGAAGAAAAGGAAAGGAAAAACACACATTATCAGCACCTATTCAATCAAAAAGCCTTTGCGCCTCTTTACTTAGCGTCTCTGTCATATCCCGTCCTCTATTCTCCTTCATCAACCTCATCGTATCTTTGCTAAGAGCATCACAGCAGACTTGTACTCGAAAAGGTAGAGGCTTTGTTTTTTTTTCCCCGTCTATCTGTAATCACTTCAATTAGGCCAGAGGGCCAGTCACGGTTACAAGTGGTGAGATGTCCCCAACTCCTCTCAGCGGGGCGGCTTTCTTTCTCATGGTGTCTCGAGTCTCGACAGTGTGGCGTGGAGGTACGAATTGTGTTGATGGTGAGATTCGGTGACGGTATTGCTTCGCCAGCCTTTTAAAAATAGCACTTCGCTAGCTATTTACACCGTACAGAGAGAGAAAGAGGAACTGGGAATCTCCCTCCCATGTCACAGAGCATACCAACCAACAGCCAAGCAATTCTGCCTCTAAACATGTTGCTCGCCAAAGACACTTCTTATCCCTCAACGCAACGCGGGTGAAGGGTAGGTATGCCCCAGTGGGAATGCTAATAAGAGTCTAGCTGGGCGCTTCTAGGGTCGTAATTCTGCTAGACTGACTACATCCAAGGATTTTGTGCCCCTTCGCTATAGGCATATATAAGCTATTCAATGTATACAGAAGTCCCGCTTAGGGGATGCTCATTGTTATGTTAAGTATAGCTACAGTCCGATTCAAAAGACCCTCATTCATTGTCAAGTATTTCTCCATGTTGGCTTTAATTTCTTGACCTTTGGGAGGTTTCATAAGTAGCTAAGCCGAGCTGGGTCTGCGAGGGGATAGAGATTGAAGATCCGCGGTAGCTTCATTGTCTCTTGGAGCTCAGCCCGTAAGGACGGTGTATTGCATTGCCAAAGGAATAATCAAGAAATGTTAGGGTACAAGGTTTTCTTATGGAATTTATAAATTACTTGGACAAGTGTGAATTACTTGGCTTTGCTCTACTCTGCTCCTTTGGTCTGCTTGGTCTTTGTGGATGAACTGTGAGGATCCAATATGAGAACTAGTAGGGCAGCCACCGTACATATCATACTGTAAGTGCTTGGGATCCAACATTAGAGTCTGTTCGAAAATGAACAGTAGACAATCACCGGCTTGAGGTACAGATCAGTGCAGAAGAGGGGATTTTTCCATTGTGATATTCCATCTACTAGCCCTACATCTCCCACCACCTGGGATCTCTCTGATATTCCAACACATCCCGGACCATATCGTCCAGATGCATAAGCCCATATATTACACATGTTATACATCTTCTCTATGCATGCCCAGCTTCTTTTTTTCAGTCCACCATCACATCCATTAGCAACCCAGCATTCATAATAACCACTTATTCGTTGATCTTGGCCAGGATACTACATCTCCATTAGTCTCGCGGGAAGAGTTTTGAGGTGGACGGGGAGCAACTTACTCGTGATCTCTGAACAGCGAGTATTCCTCATCTCCAACCTTGACAGGCGATCCACCGTACTACTCGCCATTAGCCCTCAGTCCATCTCATCCTCCATTGCCATGTTCCCTCCAACTACCACCAGCACTTCTAAAGGGAAGCAAAGCAACGTACCTGAGGAATCAAAACCCGGTCTCCGGCCTTGACACCACAAGCCACTCTCTTTCCATCCTTATCCAGGCCTCCGGGTCCAACAGCGAGGACCTTGGCCTCGTTCAGCTCCTTGACCGCAGTCTCGGGCAGGAAGATACCACCGGCGGTTTTCGACTCGGCCTTGATGCGTTGCACAAGGACACGGTCGAGCAGCGGCGCGAGCGATCTGATGGATTTAAGTGCGGTGGACTAGCAGAGGCGAGAAGCGTTAGCTGTGAGGCACTATTCAAGAGGTAGATAAAACGGCAGAAGGCGAGATGTAAGTAGCTTTGAGAAAGCTTTACAAATCACACAGCTCCGGGCTCATACATCTCCCATTTCCCTAGGCGTCGCAAGAGAAAGCAGAAGGTGGGGGGACATACCATGTTGACGATTTGTTATTCTTCCAATTAATCTATATGAAAAGATTCTTGTTTGTTGAATTAAATAGTACGGAAGTATAGACTTGTGATGTAGGATAGGGTTGAGATTTGTTGATGTTGACGAAAGACTTTCCACAGAGCTTCCGTCGGCTTCTGGACATCATTTTTAAAAGTGGGTCGAGTCCGCCTCGGCTCTGGGGGTGGGCTTCTGATTGGTCTCCTTTCCTGGCCGCGTTTGGCGAAAGAAGGGGAGATGGGAGAGGATTAGCTAGGAGGATAGGGAAATGTGTAAACATTTGGAAAACAATTAGGTATGGAGATTCGCTGCACATGAGGTGGTTTATGGTTAAAAAGGTTTATGTTTAAAAAGAATGAAATAAAACCAAGCGCTTTTCTGATTACATTAAATAGGTCAAGTCGTGCTCCGTCCTTCCTTTCTTAGGGTATCTATCATCTTGCTTCGTAAATGTTTTGAACGGCGCCAGAGACATTGGATCTCAGAGCTCCAATTCCCTAGGCTAACAGTAGAACATGTATGATTTTCATTAAGAAATTACTATGCATCTCATCGCTCCCTCCCAGCCCCATCCTGGCAATGCCATCACATCCTTCTAAAGCTGCACCTGCTAAACCCGAAATATACCAAACAAGAATCTATCTACTCAAGGGTTCCTCGATATCTGAATATACAATCTATCACAAGGAGGATCCTTACCCGCTGTCGAATATGCGGCTTCTATACACGATCTCCCCACCGAATATAAAGGATACGTACACCATCTCAAAAACGCTCCTCCATTTCTATACAACTTTTCTCTCGTGAGGAACTCTGCGTCCCGATGTTTAAGCGGACGGCAGACGTGTAGGAGCCGTACACGTATATCGACATGCTTCCAATACAGCAAAGGTTCATGATACAGTGCATGGTGGTGGGGGATCTTGTCCACTACGCCATGGTCGGGAAATGCTACATCGTGACCAAAATTAGCACCTAGGTGATCAAGCTGTGCGAATCCCAAGTAGTTATATAACATTATATGTATGTATATATATCATGGGATCCACACTTGCTTACTTGGCTGGACTACTTGGTGCCGGTGGCTCAAGGGTATGAACGTGGCCAGCAGCACGGTGAACCGAGCCATCAATGTCCTGTCGACAACAGTCTGAGCCAGAAATCCAAGGGTCTGCTATGATTTCTGGCATCTTGGCTCTTCGCCTTGGATCGATTTCGAGCATGCGACCTATTATATGTCTACTCTCCTTCGGTAACAGACGTAGCAGGCGGAATGGGCCCTTGATAACCTCTGGTTTCTTTTCTACCTCCGTCTTTTTCTCTCCGTTCGTTTTCTTGTCGTCGTCTGTAGTTGAGTCTTTTCCACCGTTCTCTGACCTCGACAATTTCTCCGCTTCCGAAGTCGTTGGTGGAGCTCTGATGGGCGAAGGAGGTGATGCAAAGAGCTTGTACGAGTTGTCCGTCATACGTGGGTTCTTCCAAGGAAACCTTCGCAGTGACATGCAGCAAAAAATGATGGCAAGCGACCAAATATCAGCTGGCTGTGGATCGTACTTCCGCTCGTCGAGCACTTCGGGAGCGAGATAGGGATCGGAACCAACCACACCTAATTTCAATTAGCCATGAGCCCCCTAAAGAAATGTTCGTACTTACCACTTGCGAGATTGATACCATTCTCGAATGGATACTTGAAAACAAACGCACTACCAAAATCAATAATTTTTAATATCCCGTGCTCGTTTACAACAATATTATCCAGCTTCAGATCGCGATGCGCCAAGCCAGAACTGTGTAAGAATGCTACACCACTGAGAGACTGCAAGAAGCAGCAGTTCACCTCCTCTTTCGTCATCTTCCCCGTCATGACAGCGGCGAACAAATCGTAAGGAGCATACTCCATCACCTCGTACCAGGTATCCTTCTCGTTGATGATATCCAAGGTCTCAATGATGTTCCCGTGGTGGAGAGCGGATCCAACACAAAACTCCGCAGTCACCTTCTTAGCATACTCCTTTTTCGTTTCATGGGGATGCCTGGCTCGGAACTGCTTTACAGCGAAGGTCGTTCCGTCGCTTCGTTTTATTATCCTCACAGACCCTCCAGCACCGGCTCCCAGCACCTTGCCGAACTTTCCATATTTCGTAATTAATCCGTGGGCATCGTCAAAAGGTAAACCTCCGCTAGCTCCAATAGATGGTGTAGGCGATGAATTACGCGTCTTTGGTTTGTGGCTGTGTCCCTTTAAGAAACGAGTGAGATTCGCCATCGAGCCACCAGACTTATGATTTAAGGTCGAGGAACTATCGTCGCGTGAAATGTTCTCCCCTTTCGCAAAAAGCCTCGAGCTTCGCTTCTCTTCAGTTGAAGCTTTGGACCCGGCAGATCGTGGGAGGCTGGTTGTGCTACTTCTTGACTTGTGATTTATCCCTTGGAACTTGAATCTCGAATCAATGGCATCCAAGTTCTTCGACTGGGGCCGGCGGCGGTGTGCAGCATACGGATCATGAGCATCTCCTCCAGGTAACGTAGCGGTCGAGAGCCTATTTGGTGTGATCCGACCCGGGCTCGTTTCGCGAGATACTGGTAAAGATCCATGAGAACTAGGGCCAATGGCGAAATTGCCATGGTGCTTCGAATGGGTGCCTGCTGATTCTTCAGACTGGCTGAGGGAGGATTCTTTGGTCGCAATCCCCGATGAACCTGGCCGGGAGTCGCCAAACGTGGTCGAGGGGGAGGTGACGGGTGGGGAGACCTGCGGAGTGAATGCTGTAGAACTTTCCTCCGGTTCTACTTTATCTAGAGGTGCGGTGGCCTCTATATCTTTGGTTGGAGTTCCGTCATCCGTCGAGCGGGTGGCCGCCGGTGTCATCGGAGGCGAGTGCATTGACTTTACCACCGGGCTTTGATGTGGTGATGGTTTACCAGTTGATGTATGTGTACTGTATCGGCTAGCCTCGCGTGAGCTGTCGTCGTGCGAAGGAACCTAGAAATCTGATATTTAGTGAAAGCTCGGTAACGAGATGGGCGAGTTTAGAGGAGGGGCGAGGTGACTATTGTTCTGGTTGCCAATGTTGGCATCACAGAGCTTCTAGCGGTGGTTTTCGGCCGAATCACCGGTGGATAAGATCAAGTTCCTGAAGACATCTGAAGCAGCGCGCCCACCGAACACGTAACGACTTCAATCAAGACATCTGCGGCTGTTCGGTTTGGCTTCCCACGCTGTCCCGCCGTCTCCTCAAGTTCCCAACCCTTCATCCACCGACTTATCTCACAGGTGCAACAACATGTATAGCAAAGAAATGTAATCACATACCCTTGACGCCGGAAGCGACACTGGTTCAAAGGCGAAACAACTCATCCGCCGTCCCGCGAGCTGTGCACCTTGTAGAGTCTGTGTCAATTCCTGAACCTTCGAGTCCTCCCCGCCCTCTGTATGCGGTGCCGAGCTGGTGGAGGTGTGTAAACTCTGCTCAGGTTCTATTGATTCATGCTCGGAAGCAAACCGGACGACGGGAGAGCCTTGAGCGACCTTGGAATCATTGCTGGTCTCGAGTTCGGAATTAAGGTTCTTGGAACCGGTTACTGGCACGACAGGAATTAGTCAGACTGGGTTGTTATATTTTTGGGTGGAGATCTTATTCATAAAGTTGTTCTGTTATGACTTCTTGGGGACAGTCAGCAGCACTATGGGGCTCTGTACGTACCATCCGGCGCCGAAGGATGCTGGTTTTCTGGGGCGGCCATCATGTTTGCTTGCGCAGAGAGGGATCAAATGACCATGTGGGAAGCGGTGGTATGGGGTGGTGCGTACTAAGCAATTGCAAAGGCCAATCCCATGAGTGTCGGGGGGGAGAGGGTGGGATTTGTGTGTGGTGATGCGATGATGAGGTTGAAGTTGAAGTTGAAGTTGAAGTTGAAGTTTGAATGGAGAAGTGAATGCAGCAGCAGTTGTTCGGCAAGCGTGGATGAGGGAGAGAGGGCGTTATTGATGGTGGGGCAAAATGGAAGGTTCTTTTGAGCTGGGCGGCCGACCGACACCACCGGGCACCGATTGGAAGAAAATCAAAATCAAAATCACAGACAAAAGTCAGTCAAGTTAGTCCGTCAAGTCAAGTCAAGTCAGTTAGTTAATCAGCCAGTCAGTCAATCAAATCAATCAACTCAAATCAAATCAGATCGAATCAAATCAATCAACTCCGACGCGGAGAATTTGCTACGTGCACCGATAAGGTCAGATTTCCAGCGCCAGCCGATCGACGGAGCCAAGCCAACAATGGTATTATTTTCTCTCACAGTATTCGACACTTGCACCGCCGGATACATGCGCGAATCTGGAGCTGCCGGGTGCAGAAAAAAGTCGGGGCGACTTTTCTTTAATGTGTAGCCGCAAA
>Ga0247810_10000107_pt1 | contig 134023 bp, 92 predicted proteins | sample UWRJL119311C1_FD_179918 | JGI IMG/M metagenome (GOLD analysis project Ga0247810, IMG submission 179918) | Plant litter microbial communities from Arlington Agricultural Research Station in Wisconsin, United States - UWRJ-L119-311C-1 | ecosystem: Environmental > Terrestrial > Plant litter >... | reverse complement strand
GCTAAAAGAAGGATAGCGCTGGAAATAGACGAGTTAATAACAATACAGATTGTTATTGCTTGCGGGGGAAATCCAAATCTCCTTATTAAAGGACCTTAGGTTTCGAACACCCCTAATTGCAAATCCGTAGTTCAAATGATCGGGAAAAGATTTCCCGATCAGCATGATGCCTAACCCAATGTTCTTGGCTAGTGATTATGATGCATTGCAAATCCGTAGTTCAAATGATCGGGAAAACACTTCCCGATCAGCAGGATGCATAACCCAATGTTGTTGGCTAGTGATTAGGTCTGTGATTAACGAATAATACCTAGATTCAATGAAGATTTTCAGTTAAGATTGGCAAGGTGTAGGTAAGGTGTAGCTAGGAGGTAGCTTCGAGCAAGCTTCGAGGTAGCTATAAGGTAGTACCAAAGACATCCTTTTAGAAGAAGATTGCTGATAGAAGGGCTAACATCCCAGCCTCGTAACCCATAACTCGTAACTCATAACCTATTCGTCTCCGCCCAACAAAACCTTAACTACTGTGCGAAAGTTTTTCCCAATAGGTAATGAGGTTCCATTTTTAAGAAAGATCATATTACCCTCAAAAAAACCTACGAATTTCTTGTTAAGTAGGTAAGATTTATGAATTCGGATAAATATATCAGTAGGAAGCTGATTTTCAAAGCTGCTCAAGGTTTTTGGGGTCAATAAAAATTGTTGATCAAACCATACCTTCACATAGTTGCCAAGACTTTGTAGGTACTCGATTTCATCAATATTTACGATTACGTGCTTCTTATCAGTTTTTATGGTGATTTTTACAGGCATTGCAGGTGCTGTATTGGGAATTGTTTCCAGCTTTTGCTGATTTTTAAGGTTGTAGATTTCTAGTGCTCGGTTAGTGGCTTTTAAAATGCGTTCAAACCTAAAAGGCTTTAACAGATAATCACAGACGTCGAGGTCGAAACTTTCAAGCGCATATTCTTCGTAAGCAGAAGTAATGATGATGATGGGTTTGGTCTTTAAAGTTTTGATGAAGTCCAGTCCATTTAATTTTGGCATCCTGATGTCCAGGAAAATGAGATCAATCTCGTGCTTGTTTAGAAAGTCGAAAGCATCTGTTGCTCGGTAACATTGTCCGGCAACTTCAATAAATGGGATATCCTTTAGGTAGGATAAGATGACATCGTGTGCTAAAGGTTCATCATCAATGATTAAACAGCGTAAACTCATGCTAAATTTATGGTTAGTTCTGCCTTGAAAATATGATTTTGTGATTCGATTGTTAAAGCATGACGGTTTGGGTAAAGTAGCATTAATCTTTTGCGTAGGTTCTCTAGTCCAATGCCTGCAGGTTTGCCAATATTTTCATCCTCAAAAGAATTCTGACAGCTAAAATTAAGGGATTGTGCATCACACTTGATGTGTAATTTTAAGAAAGCTTCACGCTCAGCTGGCTCAATTCCATGTTTAAAAGCATTTTCTATGAATACGATAAGCAATAATGGGGGTAAAACTTGTTCATCATTACTTATTTCTTTCGTAAATGAGAAATTAAGTGGCTTTTGTAAGCGGATTTGCTGTAGCTGGATATAATCATCAATGTATTTAAGTTCTTGGCTTAGGGTAACCGTTTCTTCTTGTCCTTTGTAGATGGTATAACGCATCAATTCTGAAAGCTGTAGGATGCTTTCGGAAGTCTTTTCTGACTTTGTGATACTCAATGCATAAAGATTATTTAAGGTGTTGAAAAAGAAATGGGGGTTAAGCTGTTGTTTTAAGAGATTCAATTCTGTTCGTGACTTCTCTTTTTCTAGAGAGACGATGGTTGTATTTTGTTTGGCCCATTGCAAAGAGAGCACAATAGGTAAACTTAGCAACATAATGGCCAATGCTGCAAAAGCATTTTCGGCGATGAAGGGATTGGAAGAGAAGATTTCGCCTCCGAAGATCTTATTGATGGGCAACCATAAAATAACTTGGGCAGCCATAGGATAAAAGAAAACTATTGTGGCCAATAAGCTTAAAATGTAAATGACCAGTCCTTTTTGTTTTAGCACTTTTGATACCAAAAACCGACTATTTATATAGAAAAACAAATAGCCACAAAGGTACATGACCAGAAATTGGGCGAAGATGCTCAGGAATGTCCAGCAATGGGTAATGATTTTAAGGAAGTTAAATTCAAAGCCGATCAGCTGTCTTTCTTTGGTATGGTAAGTTGGATTATCCATACTTGATATGGCCATTGCCGAAAGGGTCAATGCGATTAAAACCAGGGTGATTAATACCGAGCTCTCTAAACCTAATTTCTGCACCCACTTTTTATGCTGAACTTTTTGTTGGTAGAACGAATTAACGTTCAATATGATTTCTAATACAAAGCTTGACATTCCGCCTACTGCCAAAAACATTGCATCATTGTTGTCTGCTACTGAAAGTGCTGTTCCGAAAGTAATTGCAGGTAGGCAGATCAGAAAACATAAACCCCAGTACCCATTGTATTTACGGCTGCTCAAAGTGGTCTTGAGCCTGACCCTGAAATAAGCAAATAGCAGGCCTGGCAGCTGTGTAACTGCAACTGCAGCAATCGCATGGAAATAGGTAGGCCAAGTATAGTCTTTACCACCAAGCACGTTAAAAATGGCCAACCACAACCACAGACCAAGAAATATATAAGGTTCTTGGTGTCTGATCAAGAAATGAAGTTTGCCTGCTGATTTAGTCATGTTTTATCGAATAAAAGAACGATAAAAAGTTGAGATCATAAAATCTAAATGATGAAAGGATGTTTTTTGATGATGAAGGTAAAATTCAACAAGATTTCGACGTTCGTCACGATTAACCTTTCCTTCGTCATTTAAATTTAGCATTCCAAAATGCCAAGCCTAATTTGCGGTCAAATATGAAATGATATGGAAAGACTTCAAATACAGAACCTTAATAAAACTTACCAAAATGGGGTTAAAGCATTGGATAATGTTTCTTTAAACATCTCAAATGGGATGTTTGGATTGTTAGGGCCAAATGGTGCCGGTAAATCTTCGCTCATGCGGACCCTGGCTACGCTACAGTTACCAGACAGTGGAAGCATTTACTTTGATGGCAGGGATATGTTGCAAGATCCGCAAGAATTGAGAAATAAGCTTGGTTATTTGCCCCAGGATTTCGGGGTATATCCCAAAGTTTCTGCGGTGGATCTACTTGATCATATTGCTATTTTGAAAGGCCTGTTAAATAAGAAAGAGCGCAATGAGCAAGTCTTAGCATTATTGCAGCAAACAAATCTTTATGCTGTCAGAAATCAGGCAGTGAGCACCTATTCTGGTGGAATGAAACAGCGATTTGGAATTGCACAGGCACTTTTGGGCAATCCCCAATTGATTATCGTTGATGAGCCAACTGCTGGTCTTGATCCGCAGGAACGCAATCGCTTCCATGATCTATTGAATGAAATAGGAGAACAGCGGGTGGTCATGTTATCTACGCATATTGTTGAAGATGTGAATGATCTGTGCCTTGATATGGCTGTGTTGGCAAAAGGAAAGGTTATCTTAAATGGAAAACCCTCAGCGCTCACTTCAAAGTTAGCGGGTAAAGTATGGCAAAAGGTAATTGACAAAACAGTATTGGATACACATGTGGCCGCGTTCGATGTCATTTCTACACGAAGCAAAGCTGGAAAAATCCAATTGCATGTATTTGCTGATAACTGTCCGGGAGAAGGCTTCGAAAGCTTTTATCCAAGTTTAGAGGAAGTTTATTTTACAGCGCTTTTCGGAGCACAAGACGGTGTAGGGGAGGGTAAGCAATGCTAAGGTCCATGTTTTTATTCGAGTTGAAATATCACTTTAAACAAGCCTCATTTATTGTTGCGGCAATCCTATTTTTTGGATTGGGCATCATTGCACTCAAAGGTGGCTTTGGGAGTGGAGAAGTGCATAAAAATGGACCTTATGTGACGACTTGTATCATTGCCCTGCTCTCTCTCTTTACCATTTTTGCCAGTACGGTATTTTGTGCCAATGTGGTTTTGAGAGATCAAATTCATAAAATGGAAGAGGTGGTTTTTACAAGTTCGGTAAAACGGTATAGCTATTTTTTGGTCAGACTTTTAGGGTTGGTTGTTGCCACATTTACCTTGTTGGTTTTAACGGCCATAGGAATGGCAATAGGCTCGATCTTTTTGGCACAAGAGTTAAAAGGCGAGTTCCAGTTCAGCAATTATCTATACCCTCTCTTTGTTTTTGGATTGCCAAATGTATTGTTCTCGGCAGGGCTGGTTTTTTGTACTGCAATTTTAACCAAAAATGTAAGGGCTATATATGCCACAGGTGTATTGTTGTACATAATGTATATGGTGGCTTCTATATTTGGCAATTCACCTTTGCTGGCCACTTCAAACTTTAAGGTCAATGATCCAAGTATTGCTCCCTTTCTTCTAGATCCTTTCGGTTTAGCTTCATTCTTTGGAGGAACAAAAAACTGGTCGGACGTACAGCGTAACACACTGATCTTTCCCCTTCAGGGATCTTTCTTGGCCAATCGCATATTGTGGTGCAGTTTGATCAGTATGGTGATAACAGTGAGTTATAAGTTCTTTAATTTCAGATTAAAAACGATCAGTCGTTCTAAACAAAAAAACAATAAGCAAAAACAGATCAAGTTAATCACATTAAGAAATTTTGATGTGTTTCCAAAAGGCGCTGCGTATCATTTTTCAGCTTTTAGCTCTCAGTTTAAAATAGAGTTGATTTCTCTCTTCAAACACATCCCTTTTATGGTGATGTTAATGTTATGGGTACTGCTTTTTGGAATTGAATTAAAAGATCATCTTTTTAATGGTCCTTATGGGATGAAGGTCTATCCTTCAACAGGGATTATAATTGAAGAAATCAGAAGCATTAAGTTCAGCCTAATCTTGATTATCTTTTATGCAGCTGAACTGGTAAGTCGAGAAAAGACGGTAAATATCCAATCGCTCATTTACTCAACACCAGTTAAAAATGCCGTTTTATGGGCAGCAAAATGTACTACACTATTTGTATTGGTATTAACGCTGGTAACCTTGAATATGGCAATTGGCATCACATTGCAGGTATACAATCATTATTACGACATTGATCTGCCAAGATATTTTACACTATACTACTATAGCGCATTTCCTTTGTTTCTATTTGTAGTACTGATTGTTTTTGTACAAAGTTTATCGTCAAACAAGTACTTAGGTATGGTGCTTGGGATGATGATCACATTTGTTTTTGTTTTTGCATCAAGGTTTGGCATTGAACACTATCTATTGCGTTATGCCGATGTGCCATTGCTACAATATTCCTATTTTAATGGTTTTGGCCACTATGCAAAAGCTTTTCATTTGTACATGCTCTATTGGAGCAGCTTGGCTGGTATACTTGCCGTTTTAACCATTGGCATGTGGCAGGGATTTCAGAATGGTACTTTTTTGAAACGTATGTCTAACCTTGGAAAACAATCCAAAGGTGTAAAATTGGTCGGGTTGGTATGTGCTGTACTTTTTATAGGAAGCGGGGGTTATATTTATTGGCAAATTAATGTGCTAGGCAATTATAAAAGTGAAAAGCAGCAAGTGGAATGGCGAATTGGATATGAGCAACGCTATAAAAAGTTGGCACTTCCACAGCCGATCATTAAAAAGGTTAAAACAGCAGTTGCACTTTATCCCGATCAGGGAAAATATGAAGTAAAAGGATTTTACTTGATCAAAAATGAAAATGCCCTGCCAATTAGCAAACTTTGGATCAGTATGGACCCATCGGTAAGCTCATTTCAGATTACCGTACCAGAAATAGCCCAAAGTAAGCTAGATCAAAAGTACAAGCAACAGTTCATTACCTTGAAAAAACCTTTGGCGCCCGGTGAAGAACTAAGGATGGACTTTTCATTTACCGTAGCTAACAATGGATTTATACCATTTGATAGCGAAAATTCTCTGTCGGTAAATGGTTCATATATAGAACTGGAGAAATTTGTTCCACATTTTGGCTATGCAGCAAACTTTGAAACAACGGATGAGACGGAAAGAGAAAAAGCGGGATTACCAGTTAAAAATATTGCTGCCAGTGCAGATCGCAATTATCATTTGATTGATCTAGAAACCACAATCTCAGTTCCACAAGGACAACATGTAATTACCGTAGGAACACTTCAGAAAACTTGGAACGAAGGAGAAAGAAGTTATTTTAGCTATAAGACGACTGCTCCAATAGCATTCATGTTTGCTCTGAGCGCTGCAGACTATACCATAAAAACTGAAGTTTATAAAGGGATAACCCTGAAATTCTGTTATTTGGAAGAACAGGCATATAACTTAAAAACAATGATTAGAGCGGTAAAGGATGCGATTGATTATGGGGATAGTAATTTTTCACACTATGGTCTAAAACAATTTGTGATGGCCGAAATACCACAATATCGTGGGGCGGCAACTGCTTATCCTGGTTTAATTTTCAGTGCCGAGAAAATAAGCTTTATGGGGGATTTTAATGATGGAAGCGTTGTAGATCAAAGTTATGCCATTACTGCGCATGAAGTAGCACATCAATGGTGGGCAAATCAATTGTGTCCTTCGGCAATGCCAGGTTCGCTGGTTCTTACCGAATCGTTGGCGAAATATACAGAAGCGATGGTAGCTGAGCAGGCTTTTGGTAAAATGTACCTGAGGAAATACCTTAAAGACGATAACCGCCTTTACTTCGCAAATAAAGACCGCAATGGAAAAGAACTACCACTTTCAAAAACGGTTGATCAAGCTTATGTTTATTACCAAAAAGGTGGATTGATTTTATATGGGATTAAAGAAGCTATTGGCGAAAAGAAGATGAATGCTGCATTAAGTAGGTTACTGCAGAATTACCGTTTTCCAAATCAAAAGCCCGATGTAGCTGCATTGATGAACGAGTTGATGAAGGATGTAACGCCCCAACAAGTTAAATTGATCAAAGACGGTTTTGAGAAAGTTGTTTCCTATACAATGAAAATAAAGTTCTTAAGCTGTAAGCCCTTAACAAATGGAAAGTATAACTTAACTGTTGAAGTAGCGCTTTCACAAATTGAAGATGGACGTGATCAAGTAACCGTGCCGGATCTGGATGTTGATATTGCTGTTTTTAAGGAGCAAGAAGAGGATTGGAATAGCAGTTCAAAACCGATATACCTTAAAAAGCATCATTTTTCAAAGGCTAAAACCGTTATCACTATTGAAGTGAACGAAAAACCAAAAGCTGTGGCAATTGATCCTTTTGCCTATTATTTGGATGAAGATTTAACTGATAATGTAGCTCAAATTACAGGTTCTATTCCAAAAGGCTGACCAAATTGTTAACTTAGGCATAAACTTTTCAAACACAATAATCCCGCTGTCGTTTATATACAGAATACATCCGGCGGCCTTTTAAGAATGGCCCATGCATTATTATTATCCTAGCTTGTTTATTCTCATTGCCTATTCGATTATTGCAATCTACATTGGTACTCGTCTAAAGTCTAAAAAAAAGAGAATTTTCCTCCTATTGTTTGTAGTTCTAGTAGATATCATAGTGATATTTAACAATATCAAAAGGTAGTAAATACCATCATTACGTTATAGAAAGCAGCTGTTGGTTCTAACAGTGTGGCTATAACAAACCATTTAATGATATCGGTTTAGTGTAGAAAATAATCCTATCCAACCCGAAAACATACCTTTTTGTATAATTTTATAGAACATTGTCCCGAAAAAACTTAGAATTGTCCCCAATAGTAAGTTTTACATGTAAAATCTGAAGTCAGGCATAAGCAGGGTCATTTCCCTTTTTTTTCTGATCCATCTGGTTGTTGAATTTTCAGTCACAAACACCAGTTATTAATACAATAAGTTGCTATAGAATGTATGGTGGAGGTGCAAGTTGTGTAGAATATTTTTTAATGAACAGGAAAATTGCTATTGAATTCTGAACAACTAATATAAAAATCAAATTAACAAACTATGAAATTTAACGAACTAAAAATTGGTTTAAAATTTATGCTAGCGGTGCTACTGGCGGTAATTGTTAGCTCTTGCAAGAAGGAAGAGCCCCAAGATTCAAGACCGCACACAGTTGCAGAGTTTGAAAATATCATGGCGGCCGATCTGGATATTGAGATGCTCAGGGTAACGACCAATACTTTAGTGGCAATAAAGGAAAATCCAGCGGCATTTGAGCCTTCTGTAACCCTTCATTCCGAATTTGCTACACAGACCAGACCTAAGCTAAGCCAGGATAGTTTATCTAAGGTTATCAAGACACGAGGTGATCTTGAAAAAATCTTTGTGGCTCAAAGTGTTGAAAATTCTGAAATACTTTTCAAGCTGTTCGAAGATCAGGTGGCAAGTATAGCTAATTTCAAAAAGAACTACCCAGAAATAGCTGATCTCTCTGAAAAGGAGCTTAAAGCAGTTTTATTGAAAACCTTCAAGACAAAAAACAGTAGTTCGGCAACATCTGGCAACAAGAGCTTAGGTACCAAAACAGATCTAGTAGACCCATATACGGCATGTAACCAGAATTACGGTGCGGCGTTCCAATCATGTGAGGACGTCTATTATGCGGCACTTGCGCTTACATGGACCGGAGTAGCGCTTAGCTCGGAAGAGACTCTGGGCACAACAGCGCTATTGGGATTGATAGCAATGGGTGTTAATTATTTGCTATGGGACAACTGCGTAGTCAGAGCCGGAGATTCTTGGAATACCTGCACCAGTCAGATACACTGATCATGAACTATTATTATCCTAGTATATTTATAGTTGTGCTATACTCGGCAATAGTCGTATACTTGGCTTTTCGTTTCAAGAATAAAAAATCTCTCCTTGCTATATTACTTGTGGTTATAATTGATTTAATATTGATCTATAATTACATCAAAAGATAAAATTTATGAAATTTCTTCTAGCTACTTTTCTGTTGTTTGCCAATCTTTCCTTTCTGCAGGAAATAGATATCAATGCACTGAAAAAAGACCCTACATTGATACAGTATAAAAAGATCTTCAACGAGATGAAGGATGCAGCAGTTACAGGAAAGTATAAACTTCCGTCCAATGCCGCTGAAATCCAAAGGGAAATCTCAAAAAGCCCTAGCAAACAGAACATGAAAAAGCTATATAGGAAAGCTGGCATGAAAAACGCCGATGAATATATAGATAAGCTATTTTTGCAGAGTACTTTAATGGTCGAATTTCTTAAAAAGCATCCAGAAATCACTAGATTGGAGCAGCAGAAGAGATTAGAGGTGATTGGGAAATTGCTCAGGGATTAGCCATTATTTTGGTGATATCCAGAAATGATATTACTAATATCTATAGACAGAGGCTGTATCAAATTTGATGATACAGCCTCTTTAATTCTGTTACTGGCCTATTAGTTTTCTTCTGCGTATTTCTTGAAATTATTTAATATAGCTTGCCATCCAGCCTGTTGCATTTCAATCGGGTTAGTTCCCTCAGCTTCGAAATCCTCCACTATAGTTGTAGAATCTCCTTCTGCAGTGAATTCGATCTTTACTTTTCTATTGTCATCAAGTGTATAGGCTATCAATTGATTTGGAATTATTTCTGTGTAGGTTCCTTCGAAATTGAAACTCATACTTCCATCTTTGGCAGCCATGGTGGATTTAAATCTTGAACCCTCAGTTAAATCATTTTCAGCGTATGGCGTATGCCAATCTGGAGAGGCAAAGCTCCATTTAATGATGTGTGCTGGTTCATTCCAAAATTCCCATACTTTTGATACAGGAGCATTTACTGTAGTGCTTACCGTTATTGTTGTTGAATTTTCCATTTTGCTAATTTTAATAGGTTAAAGTTAAGGTTCGCAGCTAGTAAATGGGATGGTCATATGCGACAATCTTAGGGGGCAAATAAAATAATTTTGATTTAATGTGGCTTCGAGGTAAGAACGCATTAAGTTAAAGCACCATTGAAAAATAGAGACAGGTGAATAATCTCCTTGCTGCTGTAAGCATCAAAACCGGCAAGGAGACTGCTTCGTGCCTCGCAGAAACGAACGACCTATGAATCTCCCAAAGGGATGCCTTTGACACAAACCATGAACTATCAACCATGAACCAATCAATTTAATTTGCTTTCGATTTGTTTTATTTGATTTGATTATCTTTCTTTGGAAACGTAAATTTATAAGATAACGATGCAAAACGAAAGACATTGTTCATTTAAATGTATTTCGTGTTTTCTTTATCTAATATTATAAAGAACTTATAATCAATATGAAAATGTAAATCTTATTGATGAATCTATATTTAAACGATGTCGAAAATTAAAGAGGCCTTAGCAGCTGCAAGTGAAACGCGTGCATTACAAATTGGTTCGGGATTGTTGCCAAAGGTAGCGAGCTTGTTCTTGGAACAATTTCCTGGTAAAAAGGCGGTAATTATAGCAGATGATACCACTTATCGAATTGCTGGAGAATCTGTCTATCAAAGTTTAAAGGCAGCTGGAATCGATCAATTGTTACCATTTATCTATACCGATCCGCATTTATATGCCGAATATAAATATGTAGCGCAGTTGATCGCTTTTTTGAGTACACATGATGCCATTCCTATTGCTGTAGGTTCGGGAACGATCAATGACCTGACCAAGCTTGCCTCATATTTAACCGATCGCCAATACATGTGTGTTGCAACGGCGGCTTCGATGGATGGTTATACTGCCTTTGGCGCTTCGATTACTGCTAACGGCGCAAAACAGACCTTTAACTGTCCGGCTCCGCAAGCATGTTTGGCAGATATTGATATCATTTGCAAGGCACCCACTGAGATGACCGCTTCTGGATATGCAGATCTATTTGCTAAAATAACCTCAGGTGCAGATTGGATCCTTGCCGATAGTTTAAATGTTGAACCAATTGATGAAAGAGCATGGGCGATTGTACAAGATGGGCTGCATGATGCACTTGCTGATTCTGAAGGAGTTAAAGCTGGAGATGCGCTTGCCATTACAAAATTAACCGAAGGATTGATGCTGGCCGGCTTTGCCATGCAATGGGCCAAATCAAGCAGGCCTGCTTCTGGTGCAGAACATCAGTTTAGCCACCTTTGGAATATGGAAAACCACCTTAACAATGGTGAGCATATTTCTCATGGTTTTCAGGTAAGTATCGCTACCATTGCCATTAGTGCATTATATGAAGTGTTTTTAAAAACTAAGGTTGATGAACTGGATGTTGCTCAAAGCTGTAGCCAGTGGCCGCTACCTGAACAAGCTGAAGAGGATGCGCTAAAGATCTTTGAAGGAACTGATTTCCCGGAGATCGGATTACAGGAGACAAAGGCAAAGTACAATACCAGAGCAGAGTTGGAAGTTCAATTGGAATTACTTAAACATAACTGGCCAGTTATAAAAGAGAAGCTCTCAGCTCAGGTGTTACCCTATGCAGAAGCAAAACGAAGATTAGACTTGGTTGGTGCGCCAACAATGCCAGAGCAAATAGGGATTTCGAGAACACGATTACGCGAAACCTTTATTAGGGCTCAGTTTATCCGTAGGCGTTTTACAATTTTAGATATATCGGTGAGAACGGGTTATTTGAACCAATGGCTTGATGAACTTTTCGGTAAAGGGGGGATTTGGGAAATTACTGCGCCAAAGGCATCAATTTAGGAATAGCTAATAGACAATTTTTGATAAATCATTAACCATCTAGTCTATTGACCATCAGCTATTGACTATTGACCTCTGAATCCAAACCATGAACTATCAACCACTAACCAAATATAAATAATGGACAGTACAACCAATCCTCGGCATACGGAGATGGATGCTTCGGCGGTGAAAAAATTTAGCTATTGGCAAACACGAACGATCATTGGTACTATGATCGGTTATGCGATGTATTATTTTGTGCGTAAAAACATCAGCATTGCTATGCCAGCGATGGAAGCAGAGCTTGGGATTTCTAAAGCACAATTGGGAATCTTTTTAACCATGCATGGATTAATGTACGGTGTTTCCAAGTTTGTGAACGGCTTCATCGGCGATCGTGTAAATGCAAGGTATTTCATGGTAATTGGTCTTGTATTGTGTGCAATCTGTAATATCATCTTTGGTTTTGGGACAACAATTATTGTTTTTGGAATCATGTGGGTGTTGAATGGCTGGTTTCAGGGGATGGGATTTCCACCTTCTGCCCGTTTGCTTACCCACTGGATTCCGCCTGGAGAATTGGCTACAAAGATGTCTTGGTGGAATGCCTCACATTCTATCGGTGCCAGTTTGGTCGTAATTATTTGTGGTTATGTAGTTTCATGGGGATGGGAATGGTGTTTTTATGTGCCTTCGGTTATTGCGCTAATGGGCGCTGTATTTTTATGGGTAGTTTTAAGGGACACGCCAACATCTGTAGGATTACCAGAACTTGGGATTACCAATGTGAAAAGTGACGATAAAAAGGAAAACTCAAAAGAATACAAGCGATTTATCAATAAAATGGTGTTCAAAAACCCTAATATTTGGATTATTTCCATTGCAAACTTCTTCGTTTATACTTTGCGTTATGCAGTACTAGATTGGGGGCCTAGTATTTTAAAAGGATGGAAAGGTGTTTCATTGTCTAAAGCGGGCTGGATGGTTGCCGGCTTTGAAATCTCTGGGATAGTTGGAATGCTGATCGCAGGATGGGTAACAGATAAATATTTTAAAGGGCGTACTATTCGTACCTGTTTATTCTGTATGGCAGGAGCCACGTTTTTTATTGGTATTTTCTGGCAATTGGAACATCCATCTAACCTACTTACTACGATCTTGCTGATGGCTATTGGTTTCTGTATCTATGGACCACAGGCATTGATCGGTATTGCCGCTGCAAATTTGGCAACCAGACGTGCCGCAGCAACTGCTGGAGGATTTACCGGGCTGTTCGGTTATGCTAGTACCATTTTATCAGGCTGGGGAATGGGATATTTGGCGCAACATTACGGATGGGATTTCTCTTTCGGGATTTTAACAGCTTTAGGAGTATTAGGAACATTGGTATTTTTATTGGGCTGGAAATCAAGAGCCCATGGTTACGAAACGAATTCATAAAATGCAAAGTCAAGATCAATTATTTGAAGGAATAAAGAGTACGGTTACTCCCGAACTTAAAGAGCGTTTAAAGAAAATTAAACACGTGGCACTCGATATGGATGGCACAATCTATAATGGAAGTACACTTTTCCCTTTTACTTTGGGATTTTTATCAGCTTTAAAAACGGCGGGCATAGGCTATTCCTTCCTCACCAATAATCCTTCAAAAAACACCAACGATTACCTGAAACATCTGGAAAAGATGGGGATTCCAGTAGTGCGTGAAGAAATGTATACATCGGCATTGGCCACAATAGACTACCTTAAAAGCAACCATCCTGCTGTAAAAAGGTTATTTATTTTAGGTACGCCAAGTATGATTGCAGAATTTGAGGCGAATGGTTTCGTATCAACAACTGATGATGCCCATGATGTGCCTGATGCTGTTGTGGTAGGCTTTGATATGTCTTTGATATATAGCAGATTGTGCAGGGCTGCATGGTGGGTTAGCCAACAATTATTGTATGTTGCAACCAATCCAGATTGGGTATGCCCAACAGACCAGCCTGTAATTTTGGTAGACTGTGGGGCCATCTGTGCATGTATTGAAGGTGCAACAAAAAGATTGCCAGATATCGTGATCGGTAAACCAGATCCAAGAATGTTAGCAGGGATCTTACATCGCCACCAGCTTGCTCCTTCAGAAATAGCTATGGTTGGAGATCGCTTATATACTGATGTTAAAATGGCTTTAAATGCCAATGCACTGGGAGTGCTGGTACTTTCTGGCGAAGCCACAATGGAAGATGTAGGCAGTTCTGATGTTAAAGCGGATGTAATTGCAGCTAATGTTGCCGAATTTGGTAAGTTGTTAATTAACGTAATTTCAAACCCCTGAAAGCATAGGTTAAGTCAAAGCTTTAAGCTTTAGTCTTTAAGCTATCTTTTATCGAACATATCTGCGGCAACATCCAAATCAGGCTGCAATGGCAGTGAAAAACTGAAGTTAGAGCCAAATCCTTCTTTGCTTTCGACCATTATTTTGCTTTGGTGATACCGTAGAATTTCTGAGACAAGATATAATCCAATTCCGAACCCTGAAACTGATTTTGACAGATCATTATTCACCCGATAAAAACGGTCGCACAGCCTTTTTTGATCAGCTATATTGATTCCCAATCCCTTGTCTTTAACAGCGATTGTAACTTTTTGCGCTTTGATTTTAGCGGTGATCGAAATATTTCCGCCTTTTGGTGAATACTTAATCGCATTGCTGAGCAGGTTGATCAACACTTGCCCGATCTTGTCACGGTCTGCACGAATATTAATCTGGTCATCAATTGAAATACAGATATAATGGTTCGGGCTTTTGAATTGTGTATCAGCAACAATTTCTTCTACTAGAGGTTTCAAATCGAATGCTGCGTAATTCATTCGGATCTTTCCATCTTCCATTTTAGCGAGGTTTAAAAAGTCTTGGATCATTGCCGCCATTTTCTTTGCTTGATTCTCTGCCTTACCTAAAATATCGAGATGTTGTTCATTGCCTTCTTTCCTTAGTTTTAACAGCATGAGCTGGATGTAACCCGTGATGGAGGTTAAAGGCGTTTTAAGTTCGTGACTAACAATGGCTACAAAATCATTCTTGCGTTGTTCTTCCTGTTTTCGCTCTGTTATATCCCTTGCAATCTTCGATAATCCTATGATCTTACCCATCGAGTCCTTAATGGGCGAAATGGTAAGTGATACATCAATCAGGTTGCCATCTTTTTTGACCCTTTTGGTTTCAAAATGTTCAACTCGCTCGCCCTTTCTTAATCTGGAGAGAATGTGTACCTCTTCCTGTTTGCGGTCTTCTGGAATCAGTTTCAAGATGGGTTCTCCAATCATTTCGTGGGATGCATATCCAAAAGTTCTTTCTGCAGAATTATTCCAGCTGGTAATGACCCCGTTTAACGTTTTGCTGATAATGGCATCGTCGCTAGAGGTTATGATAGCAGCAAGTTTAGCACTATCTAATTTGGATTGTTCTATGATGCTGGAAAGTTCTTTTACACGAAGTAAAAGTTCTTGTTTTTCTTTTTCAGATTGGGAAAGTTTTTCTTGAAGTTCTCTTAGGTTTTCCATCCTTAATTATCAAAAAGAAACTGAAGGCCTATTATTTGATTAGGAAAGATAATGATAATTTGATTGCTATTAAATCTAGGTTGAAAATTTGTTGTAGACAAACTTATCAAATTCGAACATTTAATCTTAGCCATAGCGCATGCATAACCAAGGAAAGCAAGAAATGTTTTTGTTTTCGAAAAGAATTTGCAATTATTCTTTTAATTCAAATTAAGTTGCTTATTCATAGAAATAAACTCGTTTAACCCTTTGCGAAATGTTGGTTAGAATTTCATAGGGGATAGTGCCAATCTGATTTGCGAGATCTACGATGGTGTGCTGAGCATCAAAAACAATAACCTCATCGCCAGTATTTACATGAAGACCGGTAACATCTAACATGCACATGTCCATACAAATTGAGCCTATGGTGGGTACTAGTTCGCCATTTACCAACATCTTGCCAATGCCATTGCCGAAACTTCTGGTATAGCCATCTGCATAACCAATTTTTACGGTAGCAATTTTACCTCCATTGGGTAAGATGCCTTTTCTGCTATAGCCTACAGTTTCACCAGGATTTAATTCTTTTACTTGAGTGACAGTAGTTTTAAGTACAGCGACAGTTTGTAAACCTTTATTGTCTGATAAGGCACTGTCAAAGCCGTATAAGCCAATCCCAATTCTAACCATATCAAAGTGTGCGCTAGGCCATCTGGTGATGCCAGAAGTGTTTAAAGCGTGCTTTATTGTTTGATAGCCGATGGCATTGTTGATTTGTTCGTATAAGTTTGTGAATTGCTTTAGTTGCTGTGCTGTGAAATCATCATGTAGAGCCTGATCGCTTGCTACCAAATGCGTAAAGATGGAGATCACTTTGACCGAGTTATTATTTTTTAGCATTGCTAACAAAGCTGGCAGATCTTTTTCTTCAAAACCTAGGCGGTGCATCCCGGTATCCAATTTTAAATGGATAGGGAAATTTGTTGTATAAGCTGGTAAAAAATTAAGGAAGCTTTTTAAAACAGCAATGTTATAAATTTCTGGCTCTAGTTGATGTTTAACCATGGCATCAAAGGCAGATGGCTCTGGGCTCATTACCATAATAGGCAGAGTGATACCAGCCTTGCGCAGGGCGATTCCCTCATCAGCATAGGCTACAGCCAAATAGTCAACCTTATGGTACTGCAATAGGTTTGCAATCTCAAAACTCCCACTGCCATAAGAAAAGGCTTTTACCATGGCCATGGACTTTACACCAGTTGATAGTTTGCTTCTGTAGAACTGCAGGTTTGCGCCCAAGGCATTCAAGTTGATTTCTAGAATAGTATCATGTATTTTTTGAGTGAGCAATTTACTGATCCTGCTAAACTCAAATCTTCTGGAACCTTTGATCAAAATGGTTTCGTTCGCAAAATGAATACCAGGCAATTGTGAGATGAAAGATTGGGTACTCTCAAAAAATGAAGATTCCAGCTCAAATAAATGGGCAAATGCGCTAATATTGGTGCCGATACCAATTAATCTGTTTAAGTTTTTATGTTGTAACAGCGCGGCAATTTCGGCATATAAAACTTCATTTGTTTTTCCAGTTTCATAGATATCTGAAAGAATAAGCGTCTTTTTGGGGTGCTGGTTCTGTTGGTTCAGGAAATCTAATGCAATGGCCAAAGAGGAAATGTCGGCGCTATAGGAATCGTCAATGATAGAACAGTTCTCTATACCATTGATCAATTCTAGTCGCATGCTAATTGGCGTGAGCTTTTCCAATCGCAGGTCTGCTTCTTCGGGACTATAACCCATGGCCAATAGGGTAGCCCAACAGATAATCCCATTTTCTACAGATGCCCTGTCGCTAAAAGGAATTAGGCATTCTATCTCTTTTTCCTGATAGGTTGCCCTGATGTAGCTTCTGCCTTCTATAGGTTCGATAAAAGAGATCTTTAAATCGGCAGGTAGGGTAGTGCTCCAAGAGAATTTCTTTTGGCCAGGTACATCGGTCAAGGCTATGCCCGCTGTATATTCTGGTGCATAAATAAGAAGCTCAACATCTTTGAAAAGTTTGAGTTTTTCAGTGAGCTTTTCTATTTTGCTTTCGAAACCTTCATTATGTGCTTCGCCTATATTTGTTAAAATGCCGATAGTAGGGGCAATAATTGCTGCCAAGGGTTCCATTTCTGCACTGGTGGAGATCCCTGCTTCGAAAATGCCAAGGTTATGGTCTGGTGTAATTTGCCAAACAGATAGAGGCACTCCAATTTGAGAATTAAAGCTTTTTGGACTTTTGATGATATGATAATCTGATGCGAGCAACTGGTACAACCACTCTTTAACTATTGTTTTTCCATTGCTACCGGTAATGCCGATTACCTTGAGATCGTTCGCTTTCCTATTGTATGCAGCCAAGTCTTGTAGCGCTTTTAATACATCAGCTACGATGATAAAGTTGGCATCAGGGTATTTTGGAACAAAATTTTCATCCGAAACTACAAAGTTGCGTACTTCATTTTTATAGGCGTTGCTAATAAAATGATGACCATCACGTTGTGCAGTAATTGCAAAAAATAGAGATTCGGAAGGGTCAATTACCGTTCTGCTATCTGTTAGCAGTTTACTTACCATAGTCTGCGGTTTTGGCAAAACAGATTTTGCATTCAAAATTTCGGCTATATGGGAGATGGAGTACAATGCTTTGGTCATTTATAAAAAGAAATACTTGATAGCTGTTTATTTTTTACGAATTTCAACAAATATTTATGGAAAAGCCACTCATTTTAGATAAAAAAACTGCACTTGTAAAAGCCGAAAGTTGGTGCGCCTACCAAGAACGTTCGCAAAGTGAGGTTAGAAATAAACTTTATGGGTGGGGATTACGTCACGATGAACTTGAGGAAGTGATTACAGAATTGATCGTGACCAACTTTTTGAATGAAGAAAGGTTTGCAATGGCCTATGTTTCTGGGAAAGTAAATATTAAAAAGTGGGGGAAAGTGAAAATTAAGCAAGGGCTGAAATTAAAAAAAGTACCAGATCGCCTGATCCAAAAAGCACTAAATAGTATTGATGAGGAGAAATATTTGGAAAATTTATTGAGCATCGCGATAAAAAAAGCTGCGGTGATGAAGGAAAAAGATTTGGTAAAATTGAAATTTAAGCTGGTAACTTATCTTTTAGGGAAGGGATTTGAAAATGATTTGATTTTTGATGTACTGAAAGCCAATAACTTAACGAAATAGGTAATTTTTTTATTAAAAATTCCTTGACAAGAATATAAAACTGTTTATATTTGCATTCCCAAACGGAAAGAGGGTTATTAAAAACCTCTACTGCAAAGGAAAAACATTGGATAATGTTAACAATGCGAAAGTAGCTCAGTTGGTAGAGCACGACCTTGCCAAGGTCGGGGTCGCGAGTTCGAATCTCGTCTTTCGCTCTAAATGCCTTCCTACCAGGAGGCATTTATTTTTAGCTTGATTAAAAGCTTGCTCAGATGGTGGAACTGGTAGACACGCAGGACTTAAAATCCTGTGCCCTCAACAGGCGTGCGGGTTCGATTCCCGCTCTGAGTACATTAAAATCGAAGAAAAAGCCAATCCTAACCGATTGGCTTTTTTGTTGGGTGAAACATTGGTCGAACATTTTCAACCACAAAAATCTTTCAGAAAATATCTTCTTTTCTTTTATATTTGTTGATAACTCTCAATAAATTAATGCATGGAAGTAATTGCTTGTTATCCCCTTAAAGCGTGATTTTACCGAGATACTACCGAATAGCAGGGCGATAGGTGCCGGCCAGACCACGGCTGGACTATCCATGGAGGTACCAGAAGAGCGCCTAACTGGAATAGGCTCAATCCATTTAAACTATCATAATGGGTAGATGCTTGCATATATTATTTCTGCAACTCAAGCAAACGTGATTTAATTTCATTTGACGTGGGATTCATTTCGATGGCCTTTTTGTATGCAACGATAGCGTTCTGCTTTTCTCCTTTCATCGCATAGGCATCACCAAGCGATGTGAAGGCACTTGAAGAAGAGGGGAAATTATTTGCATTCATTTCCAGTAAGTTAATGCCATTGCTAAGGGTTCTCGGGTTTTTTACTAACCATTGTGCCCAGTTGTTGATATAGGCTTCGTCAGGCAAGATTGTATAGCCAAACCTTTGCGATAGCCCTTTATAGTGTTTCATAATAATCTCCGCACTGACCTCTTCGTCTTTTACAGCAGAAAGAACCCAATGGCGATAGATAAATCGAAGCCCATCATAGTACGATTTAATAGGGACAGTCATGTGGCTCTCAAGCGGATAGGAAAGATATTCGAAATCTAAGCCTTTAATGTTTCGCTTATTGAGCAAGGAATCAAACTTTAAGACATTGGCATGAAACGGTGATCCAGGTGATGAAAAATCTTCATTGCCGTTGCTAAAAAAAAGCGTTTTCAACAAAGTTGATTCCGCTTTCAATTTTTGATCTGCGAGTTTCAGAAGGAATTTCTGGTCCCACCAAAATGACGGGCTCACGGCGATGTATGCGTCGAACATTTCTGGATAATTAATCAGGCAATTGATTGTTGTGAGCGCTCCGAATGAGTGTCCCGCAAAAATTCGGTAAGGTTGAGTTTTGTAATTTGAAGTGACATAGGGCATGAGTTCTTTCTGAATGAATTGCAAAAATTGCTCATTTCCTCCACTGTTCTTATACGGAGAATTAACTGTGGTATCTGGTTTTCCAGAATAATCAAAATTGCTTTGAGAGGGGGTAAGATCGCGGTTACGGTTTGTATTTGTTATCCCTATGACGATCAATCGAGGAATAACAGCAACATCTTGCCTGCTGAGGTATTTAGCATATTCTACCATTTGGGCGAAATGATTGTCGGCATCCAAGACATAGATTACAGGATATTTTTTCTCAGGATTGGCAGAATCCTTAGGTGCGTAGATCAATATTCTTCGATCTTCTTTGAGAATATTCGAATGTATCGTTACAACTTCACCTAGGTCTGACTTAATTGGCTCTGCCTTTTGAGCAATTGTTTTTAATGAAAAAAGTATAGGTATAAGAAAAAAGACGAATTTAAAATGCTTTTTTAGGAAACTTGATTTCATATAATTTGGAGTGGATAATTCAAGCCAATATACGATTTTCCTTGTAGCTTGATTTTTGCTAATCGGATGATCGTTCAAGTCTTTTAGAAAAATATATACTTTTATGCCCATGTGGGAAATTTTTTATTTCTCCAATGGCTTCATAACCATTTTTCAAATAAAAGGCTTCTGTCTGAAAATCAAAAGTGTCAAGCGTGGAGAAAGTTGCTCCCATTTCCTTTCCAATATCTTCAACATGCTTTAAATGTAGCGTTACAATTCCCTTATCTCTATAAGATGCTTCTACTCAAATTATTTTTATCTCCAAGCCATTCCATCAACCAATTCCAGCTAATATTCCTGCTATTTCATTACCGCTTTCGTTTTTAACTACATCATCTAAAACTGTCCAAGTGGCTGATAAGGCTGGAACTCTACTTAAGCTATATTCATTAATTCCATCAATGATTTTGCTTTTCACAAGGCGCAACTATAAACTTATCTATCATTTTCAAATATTAATATTTCTAATCACTTAACTTATAAAAAGATAAGCCATTTAGATGACAACCTTAAAAAGAAAGATGAAGAAAAACGTTTGGATATTCGTACCGTTGCCATACTGCCAAAAGTCTATTTCTACGCAATCAACTGCAATAATCCCTCTAAATCTTCTTGAAAGTGTTTGTATAATTGTAACGTTGGGAGTACAAAAACACACAAGGTTAACACAACTTGTGTGTTTTTTGTTATAATAGCTTGCTCATTCCTGCGTCAATTCCTACCTTTTCTACTTGGCTAAATAGTGACATCGTAGCTAAAATGAAGAGGTTATGTAGTGAGGCACCTACGCTTATTAGTGCTTCGGATTAAATTACTTAATAGATCGTACAATAATAGGAAAAGTGTTTTTAATGCTATCCATTTTGCTATTACCTGAATCAAGATCGGATTTTTCTCTGGTATATATCGTCGTATTCCCATTCCATGCAATATTATATTCATTAGCAGACTGAATAAGTCTTAAAGTTTGATTCTTCCTTTTTAAGTTACTTGTATCATCAATAAGGAACGAGGTTTTTAAGAGAACGGAATCTAGGGACGATGTGATGCTAAATTTAAAATCATTTGAGTCAGGGTATACATAAGCTCTGTAACTGTTGAACTTTCTTAGTTTATTTCCTAGATAGAACTGAATTTTAAACATCTCGAAATCAATTTTTATGCTATCTCTTCTAGGGATATATAAAGCATAGATCAAGTTGGGGTCTCTAGAGTTTATGTATTCCCTTGTACTGCTATCAAACGCACGTCTATAAAAAGCCAGAACAAAACAATCTTTATTTGTATCATTAAAAATATTAAGATTTTTTTTAGCCTTTTTAATATCACGATAATGTTTCTCGAAAATCCCAATTTCAAATGGGTGTTCATATTTAGTTACATGACAGGTGTCTTTACTTCTGCTTACGGATGGGTTATTAATGGGATGCTCCCTAGCTTCTTCAAAGTTTAATAATTGTATTTGTTGTTCTTCCTTTAGATAGGCACGGTTTCCTAATGCACTATCTCGGTAGTCTGCCCAATGATTAGTTCTAGGTTTAGGAAGATTTGGATCTGGTAGCCTACCTTTAAGAAAAAGAAAAAAAGAAATCACTATCAATATGATTACTCCTACACCGTAATAAACGAAAGCTTTTTGTCCTCCATACGTCATATATACTTTATGTATGGATCTTTCAAGAGTCCCATCAAAAGAATCTATATATCTTAAGTTGAGAAGGACATTGTCAAAGAACCTTGTGCCATCCGTATAGCCATTATTTGCAGGAATGAACTTCAATATAGCATAGGCAAATGGCTTAAAATAGTCTGCGTCTGCTTGACCAAGCAGTTCATAAAATTGCTTCCTCTTCAAATACTTTAATTTGCTATGGAGCACATAGTGTGATGGTAAATTGGTTAGAATAGCAAATATGGAATCGATTTTGGATTGCAGGAGCTGGACAAGGTATTGGATAATTTCAAGGCTTAGAAATTCTCTGTAATAAAGGAGGTTAAGGAGATTGTCCCATTTATTGTTCTGGATGTTCGAGAAAATATAGTTAAAAATAGATTCTTGAAAATAATCAGATAAAAGTTGTCTTATTTTTATTTCCTGCTCTTTGCTATGAAACTTCGTTTTATCTATATATTCGGGCTGGTTACCACTTAATATTCCATAAAGCACAGGATACATTAAAACTATCTTCTCTATTTCATACAGATGTGTTTTAAGTATTTTTAAGATCAGATCGATATCATTTTTTGTTAGCGATGCATTTAATCTGCTTTCGGCAATTAGTTTTTTTTCAATTTTAATAATATCTTCTTCCGAAATATTTTTCAAATTGTCCCTGTCGATACCTATTTGTTCTAATTGTCTGAAGAAAAACATTTACAAGATTGTTGAAATCAAAAGTAAAGACTAATATTACAATATCATAGCGCTACTTATTTATGATTAATATTATAAATCAAATATTTGAAATGGAGCAGAAAATGCTTACAAAGCAAGATATTTCACTCGACAGGAACATTAAAAGGCTTTACCACGAGTTTGAAGAAATCGGCTATAAAATAATTAATCCTTTAGGGAAGCGGTATAAAGAAACCGATGCTGACCTGGAAGCTAAAATTAGTGGTGATTTCAAGGATAATATGATAGTTACACGTGTTTTAAAACCCGTGATTTATAGGATGGTTTCAAATAATGATCCTGAGCTTCTACAAAGGGGTATTGTAATAGTGGAATAACTGATCATGGGTAATATAGATTTCGGCATAGACTTGGGCACAACCAATTCTGCTATTAGCAAGTATGAGAATGGAAAAATTCAGATTCTCAAGAATCCAATAGGCTTCAGGGAAGTTCTTCCCTCGGTAGTTTCCTTCCGTAAAGGAAGAATGCTTATTGGTGATAAAGCCAGAGAACAATATCTTTCAAACGCGGGAAATGTTTTCAGTGCTTTTAAGCGAAAAATAGGGACTAATGACGTGTATCTCATTACAGAGGAGGACAGTATACGAGAAGTTTCTCCTATAGAATTATCTTCCTATGTGCTTTCAGAGTTGAAAAATTTTGTTCAGGGAGAGCCATTCGCTTCTGTGGTAATTACCATACCGGCTTCATTCGACACCATTCAATCTAATGCTACTAAAGAGGCTGGCTTTCTTGCTGGTTTTACGAATGTTGTACTGTTGCAAGAACCCATTGCCGCATGTCTGGCCTATTCTAATCTGAATAGCCTCAATATCATTGAAGAAAAAAAGTGGATAGTTTATGATTTTGGCGGTGGCACTTTTGATGTTGCCTTAATCAGCATAGACAATAGGGCGTTAAAGGTTATTGATAATAAGGGGAACAATTTCTTGGGAGGAGTAGATATTGATTATGCGATTATCGAAAAGATCTTCGTTCCTAAACTTGCTTCTATTTTAAACGACAATTCCTTATGGGCCAATCTCATTCGAAAAGAGGGCTTATATGCTAAATTTTGGCACTACCTGATTTATATAGCCGAGGAAGCCAAAAAGCAGCTCTCCATGACTTCATCATGTTGGGTAGAGCTTGACTTTCCTGACATGGACGTACTCTTAGAATTTGAATTACACCGTAATGAATTTGATAGGGTAGTTGACGTTAAATACAAAGAATCTGAAAAATTTGTTTTTCAATTGCTTAATGATAATGGATTGACTTTTAATAATATAGAAAGAATAATCCTTATTGGAGGCACCACCTATATCCCTTTGATAAAAGATTCGTTAAGAGCAGTATCGGAATGTATAATTGACGATAGCATTGATCCTACTACCGCAGTAGCTGCAGGAGCAGCGTACTATGCAGGTTCCTTACCTAAAGCTGATATACCGACCCTTAAAGGGAGTAGCGACTCTAAAGAAAAAGTGCTAGAAGTGAAATTGTCGTTCGAAACCTATTCGAACGATGAAGAGGAGCTAATCGCATTTAAAACATTCACGCCTTTTAAAGGCTTTTATCGAATTACCAGAACCGATGGTGGGTATGACAGCGGTATGAAAGAATTTATCTCTACCTCATCGGAATTTGTCAATTTATTGCCTAAGAGCGTTAATAAATTTAATTTATTTATCTACGACGTAAAGAAAGCTGCTATTTTTACTGAGAATGATATTCTGATTTCACAAGGGCTTTATAGTGTGTCTGGCCAGGTATTGCCGAATGACATCTGTATAGAACTTGACAACCGTGATAACGAAACCTATTTGGAAGTAGTTTTTAAAAAAAACGCTATTCTTCCTCTTACAAAAACGCTGTATAAGACTTTTTCTAAGTCCGTTACTAAAGGTTCTGATGAGAAAATCATCATTAATTTACTCGAAGGAAAAGGTGGAACTTTACCTAGTTCTAACCTGAGTATCGGTTATATAGAAATATCAGGACATCAGCTAGAAATGGATTTGATAGAGGGTACGGATATTGAGCTGCAGATTTCTATTAACGAATCAAGAGGGCTGTCTGTGGAGATTTACATTCCCTCAGCAGAACAAGAAATTAAAAAAACGTTTAATATTTCTCAACGCGAAGTTAATATAGAAAGGTTATTGCAAGATATTTTTACAGCCGAAGCAATTATTGAAAGAGAAATTCGTTTGAGCAACAAGGATGAGAATTTTGAACTTTCGGCCGATTTTAAAAACATAGAGCTGCAGCTTTTGAATATCAAAGAGCAATTGAAATCAATCGTTGATGATCATGCTACGGAAGAAAAATATCGGATAGACGAAGAGAAACGAACTTTATTAAAGAATCTTGATGACAAAACCAGAGCCAGAGATGTGTACAGAGAATTAAAGGAATTCAAGAGTGCTAAAGAAGAATTTTTATATCAAAAAGATTTAGCTAACCCTTTCCAAATAGGGCAATTCGAAGGAATTCTTCAGAGAGAGAAGGAGTTGCTACAATCTCAAGATAAGCATTTAATCAAGCGGCTGTCTAATGATCTAGTTCTGTTAAATAAACAGTTGTTTCTGCAAAATAAAGAGAATTTTGTAGGGTTGTTTCTGAGGTTGAAGCTTATTCCTATAGATAATTTTAAAGACAAAATCCAAGTTAAAGAACTCTTTACTATGGGGGATTTAGCTATCCAAAGTAAAGATTACGACCAACTAAAGCAGCTTTTTGCGGTTATCTATTCAAACATAACTGATGAATTTAAAAGGTCTTTAACTCCTTCTGTCAAGATTAGTAAAAACACCGACATATCAAAAACTGGGTTAAAATAGAATAAAGATTAGAATAACCATTAGAGGGCACGCACCATCGGTAAATTGACGACGCTAAAAACATCGCCAAAATCTTAACATGGGCTATACAGGTTGACTTATATCATAACGTGTGTTGTATAAATCTCCCGTCCTCTCAAAAGTGAAAAATTTTAAAGTATAATTTTCTCTAGTTATTCCAGCTCTGAGGAATCATCAGCGGTTCTATTTTTCTCCAAAATCTTCTCTAATACCATCAAGAACCCATAAATGTGTTCAATAAATCTCTCATCCGCAGTACAAAAACACACAAGGTTAACACAACTTGTGTGTTTTTTTGTTGAAGAAAATTTCATTAAATTGTTGTCAGCAGTAACATCCGGTTGTGTACGATCCTACATTATTAATAAGTATCCGCTAAATTGGGATCTCATGATTAAGTCTTAGAGAAGAAACGGAGTGAAGATGAATCTTACGCGATTCGCAACGTTTTCAATTGTGAAACTTTGAAGTTTCATTTGCTGGGTAATCTTCATTTATTTAACCACAGACTTCTTTGTAAGTGGTTTCTATTATTTCCGTAAATGGACTATCCACCGCTTCTCCTACAGAATTCGTCCAAGATTGATTGTTGTCGTTCCATTTTTTTAACTCTTTAATTCCATTGATAACTTTTATATCCTTGGCGTTTATTTTAGGGAAATAGAGTTTAAGGAAATCTTCAATATTGTCACCTATTTCCGGTCCAAAATTTCCGGATCTTAAAAGTCTTGAAATGCTGAGGAAACGATTTTCCAAATTGTCAATTTTTTGCTTACTGTATTCAATATAATAGTCAGCAAATAATAAGCCATTACAAAATATCTCAATTTGATCTGGCGTCCAATTAATGATATCATTATTTAAATTATTGAAATCATTTTCTTCAAAGTCAAATAGTATTCTGTGAATATCTTCAAATCCGCCGCCTACGATCCACACGTCGCTATCAACTGTTTCATTTTTTAAGATGGATGAATAAAGTTTCAAAACTAAATTATTAGCCGATTTAGTAAAGCAATTGTCCTGATACTTCTGTCTAAATAATTCAAAATCTTTTGGAAACATTTTTTTGTTAGATTATAGTTTATACAGGTTTTCGAATTATTTTGTGTAATCAAGAAGGCGGAGTAATTCTTTGTCGCTGATGTCGGATTGATCCGATTGGTCATATATAGACAGTAAAAATATAGATTTCTCTTGGATGGTCACGTATGTAATTACTCTAGCACCGCCAGATTTCCCCTTACCTTTGGACACAATTGCCAATCTGATCTTGAAGCAATTATTGCCTAAATCTTTACCCGTTTCAGGGCTGGCTGATATGGTTGCAATCAGATCTGCAATTTCAGACTTTAAGGAGGGATACTTTTTAACAAGACGCTTTAATTGCTTATCAAAATAAGCAATCGTATAAACATTATAGTTCATTGAGCAACTCAGATGCTGGCCGTGTTTTAAGCTTCCCTGCTTTGACTTTTTCTAAGTCTTTGAAAGCTTTTTTGATGTGCTTGATTTCGGTCAACAACTCCGCATCACGATTAGAAATTGACTCGGCTTTTACACCTGCAAATGTCTTTAACATTTCCATGAATGTGGGTGCCTCTGTATCTTTAATGTCCAGTAATACTTTCATGATCGAATTCTTTAAGAACAAATTTAGCACAATTCTTTCAAAAAAAGTAATAATTATCAGTAGCTTATTAGGCAGCTAGTACTTAATTTAAATTTTTATCTATTTATTTTTTGATGTTTCAAAACGTTTGGATATTTGTACCGTTGCCATATTACCAAAAGTCTATTTCTACGCAATGAGACGCAATATTGCCTCCAAATCCTCATGAAAATGTTTGTATAATTGTAACGTTGGGAGTACTAAACGGGAAAGACGTTTTTCATAACGTTCTTTCCCGTTTTTATTTCCACATAATTCGTTGTTAATCAGGAATATAAATATCTAAATACACAACAGGTATAAAATATTTTTTTTAAATCCATAGAAGAATAATTTATTTACGAAATATTTCGTACAATTGTAGTACGAAATATTTCGTATTAAAAATTAAACTGTTTAATCTCTCCCCATGAAATACCTACTTTTCATATGTCTAAGTTTACTTAGTACAAATAACTTGTTTTCCCAAAATCAAGAACACCAGCTTGATAGTACTTATAATAAACTTTATATCGAAGGCGCGTTTAATGGAAATGTGCTCATTGCAGATAGGGGTAAAATAATTTTTGAGAAAAGTTATGGACTTGCCAATGAGCAGACTCGAGAAAAGTTGAATTCCAAAAGCATCTTTGAACTTGCATCGGTATCTAAACAATTCACGGCTGCTGCAATCTTTCTGCTGAAAAAAAAAGGTAGTTTATCTTTGGAAGATCCATTGCAAAAATATATTCCAGAACTGAGTTTCTACAGGGAAATTACCATTAGAAATCTACTTACCCACTCTAGTGGCTTACCAGATTACATGAAGCTGATGGACGAAAAATGGGACCATTTAAAAATTGCATCAAACAAAGATGTCATTTCTTTGATGGCCAAATATCAGCCGGCAGTATTGTTTGCCGCAAATAGTAGGTTTGAGTACAGCAACACTGGCTATGTACTTTTGGCCACAATTATAGAACGAGTATCACATCAAACCTACCCTCGATTTATGAAAGAGAATATTTTTATTCCCTTTGGATTAAAAAATACAGAAGTGATTTCCAGATATCAATTAAAGCGTCCGTTCAAAAATTTAACCGTTGGATATCTGGAAGATAGTCTAGGTAGGAAAATCACGCCACAGACTGATAGAAATCTAAGCCTTGCATTCTATTTAGATGGTATTTATGGTCCTGGCAGAATATTTTCCACAGCCCATGACCTATTTAAATGGGATCGGATATTAGCTACAGATAAATTTGTTTCGGCAGCTGATAAGCTGCTAATCTACGCGCCCCAAATATTAAACGATGGAAAGAAAAGTGAGTATGGATTCGGTTGGAAACTAGATAGCGAGAATAAGCTATTTGGGAACTTTGTTTATCACGATGGTGGATGGGGAGGATATATTAATTTTTTTGAGCGCCATTTGGTAAATGATAAGACCATTATCATTCTGCAGAACAACTTTACGAAGAAAACCAGAACAAACTTGAAAAATGTACGCAAGATAATCTACCATTTGCCCATAGAAAACAGGATAGCGCTAGACACTGCGATTATGCAAAAATATACAGGAAGCTATAAAGATGCCGACGCTAAAGCAACAAACATTGTTTTCGAGAAGGGAAAATTATATGTTCAGATGAATGCAAAGGTGAAAATGGAACTTGTTCCCTTATCGGCTAATAGATTTATTGTAGATGGCTTTTCTCCCGATGTTATTTATGAATTTAAGGATGACGAATCCGGTGCAGTAAAAAAATTAAGGGTTCTTCAGCGGGAGACTGGAATTGATAGTGAATCTATTAAAGTGAAATAGCTATTTTGATTTCCTTAAAATGGCAAGTCTAGAATTGACTTACAATATGGAATAATATACTCAATTACATGCACGGTTTTTAATTAAAACTTCTTATAAAATCTATTTAAGAAAATATTTACTAGCTTTACAAAGCTTTAAACGCGTGTATCCAAAAAGACTTTTAAGAACATTTTATATCTCTGATATTTAGGTAATTACAACTATTTTTCGTGTTCGATCCCCTTGCCATATTGATGATACTTGATAAGATAACTTCTTGACTCTTTACATAATAGAAACTGCGAACTAGAAGGGTTTTAGTTACAACTATTGATCTTTTAATATTGACTTTTATGTTCATAGACTGTGGTATCACATCATCACTTTGCAATGCTTGTCTTTATTTAATAGAATTGTATTATCAAAAATCAGCTTTGATGTTTCTCCATTATAAATAAAACTAGACTTGTTACTGTCTGACGGTGATCGGCGCTTTTAGCTATAGCCTCATAACGGCGCTGGGCGCTATCAGCTTTTACCCTCTACATTTTGCCTAAGGCTTTGCGCTTCAAAATAATATATTTAAGATCACATTCTCCAATTTTTACATAGTAGTTCATGGAGTTACCTGCGTTTTGGATGGTAATTTCGTCTTTATACATTACACCTTGTACAGTGGTTGGTATTTTAAGATCCTCTTCAATAGGCTCGCCTTCGTCGTTTAACGCCCCTTCATTTTCGCTCCATTCCAGATCTTTAAGGTCAAGGTAATAGCCGTCTTTTTTTTCATTTAGTTCAATTTCCGCAACGCCAGTTAAATTTCTGGTTTTGGTGACCAACTCATAGCGCAGTTGACCCTTTTCGCGGTAGAGTGTCAAGTCAAATTTACAGTCTGAATCGCTTGGTTCAAGGGAATAGCTTCCCTCAACATTAAATAAGGTTTCATTTTTTAGACGCTTTGCCGGGATGGAATCCTTTACTGGAGTAGGTTGGGGGCTTGATACTGATATTCTTTTGTCTTTATTTGGTTTAGTTTGGGGGATTTGGTTACCGTTACACCCAAAAAACGATAATATTGCGAAAGCGAACAATAATTTTTTCATTATAATTGATGACTTAGCTCGAGGAATATTATTACTGGTGTTATTAAAATCTTGCTTACCGTTAAGTTCACTATTCAGCGCTCTGTTACTGGAGGTAGACAAAGTCGCCGGAGCTTGAATTTTCAAATATGTTATCCTTGTATTCATTTTTTATAACAAAAATATAGCCTGTATAATGTGGGGTTTTATCGCCGCCTTTGATTTGCTTGCGCTCTTGATCTACTTCTATTTTTAGCGTATTCTCTTCATTATCAAGCAACATGCTATACCTGATCATCCTGTCTTTAAGTTGCCAAGTGTAGATGTCGAAATTTTTACTCGCGAAATCGCCTTTTGTTTTTACAGGCTTCCCGTGCTTTTTTGTTAAATACGCTACTAAATCGTTTGTATCGTTAATTGTTGTTTTCCCGACTACAGCGCTGATCAGCATGATCTTTCCATCCATTGTAGTAGCCAAGTTCACCGCGTTGTATTCATGATCGTCGAATTTTGCCAGTACATCACGACTGGAGTAACTTCTTTGCCGATATTCAATCCTGAGCGGTTTTTCGTTTCCGATAAAGTTATCATCAGAAATGGTGTCGATTTCCATAAATTCACCCTTGGCCTGATAGTAACCGGCATAATCTTTACTTTTCATATCTGCCGGAAGCAAGGTCGAGATTTTAGTATTGAAGTCAAAATTTTCTAGCTGTACAGGTTCTTTGGCAAGGGAGGTTGCTGGCCTGTTTTGCTGTCCGTTACAACAAATCATCAGGGGTAAAATGGCAAGGAGGAGCAGTTGCTTTTTCATTGGTTATTTAAATTTATATCGGTTGAGGGTTTTAGAAGCGTTCGAAGCTATTTGACGTACATTCCGGAAAATACATTTTGGTCGTTAAAGGATAAGGTTACTTTGTAAGGGCCATTTTTAATTTCGATATAATTCGAGATGTCCAGATCTGCATAATTTAAGATCAAATTTTTATCGAATAATTTAATTACATCTTGATAGGGGATACCAGGTTTTAAGCCATTTTCGAACGAGATTTGCACCTTTTCAAAATCCTGAATCGTGTAACCTTTTAACAAATTCTCTTTTTTATTTTCCACATTTTTGCCTTTTGGTGCAAAATAGCAGTAGAAATCATGGTTTGGATCTTGATACAACAACTCTAACAAGTTTAAATTAGCATCCATACTTTCGGTTCGTTGGAAACCTTTACCAATTGGGGCGTTTGTAAAGTCCGCTTCCGTAGATTGCCCTAGCGTTAATCCGCTGATGTTCCAATTTTTATCGATTGTAATTGAAGGTTTATCTTTGACCTGAGCCGGCGGAGTTGAATTTTTGGTCAACTCTTTATTATATTTTTCGCTATCGCAACCGCCAAAGTCGATCAGACCATTGGCGAAATCCCAATAACAGGTTTTGGACAGATTGGTGCTGTTGAGCACAATGAGCCGATCGTATTCAGGTGCATAGAAGATCAATTTATGTTCCTTTCTGATATTCCAGTATAAACCATGTGCTGTATTCGGATTTTTCAGGCCTTTACCATACCTAGTTTGGAGTTTTTTCAGGATTTGCGATTGTAAACTGCCAGTTTTCATTTCTATCCGGAAACCATAAATTTTATTTGCAGCACTTTGTTCTTTCAAACGTTTTTGCAGGTCTGTTAAGGTTTTTACCGGATGCACATCGATGTGACCGCCACCGAACCTGGTGATGCTGTCTGTTTTAAGTTTTTCCGCTTCAATTTGAAAGATGACCCGGCGCCCTCCTAATGGTATGCCATCGAAAGTGTAAGTGTTGGCATGGTCGGCTTCCAACAATAAACAAAATGGATATTCAACCGTTTCGACACCGATGACTAACGTATCTTTAAAGTTGATGACACTTTCAACGGGTTCATTTAACTTGAGCTTCGCTAAATCGATGCTCTTTTGTTTTTCACAAGCAAGTATGACGGGTAAAAATGCTATCAAGAACAATAAACTTCTTTTCATAGGAGTTGCGCACTAGTAAATCTATATTCAAGCACAATTGTTACGGGTGATGAGCCGCCGAGTACTCATCAAATACTAACTGAAATCTTAGTTAGATTGTTTGACTGCACATGCTATTTGTTTCAGGGACGTATCCCTGATGGATTTTACAATGATCGAAGTAATTTGTTTTTATCATTTAATCGATCCAAAATATCCACTTATTAAATTATTTAAATTTACCTCGTAAGATTTTCTGTGTGTCACTATGCCTTGCAAGAGGTTGCCCAAATTCCGGGCGGCCCCTTGCATAGGTGTTTATAAAGTTTTTCGTCCCTTTTGCGATGATTTATGTTGATTGCACCTTAATCTTGCCTCTTTTTGGCTATTAAAGTCTAAATTCGTTTATGGAATTAATGGCAAATGTCAGCAATTAGCGCGTTAAGTGACGATGAATTGGTCTCTCTTTTGAGCAACGGGGACCAAGCTGCATACACGGAGATCTACAACCGTTATCATGCCGCCTTATATATCCATGTCTTTAATAAAATACGCAGCCGTGAAGAATCAAGAGATATCGTACATGACCTTTTCAGCAACCTCTGGCTGAGAAGAACAGACTTAACCTTGCGAACCACCTTGGCGGCCTATTTATACACTGCCTCCCGCTACCGCGTTTTCGACCTGTTCGCCAGAAGGGAGGTAACATCGAAATATATCGAATCGATCGACGATTTTGCCAATCGCGGCGATTGTATCACAGATCACCTGATCCGCGAAAAACAATTTCAAGCGGTGATCGACCGAGAGATTTCCGCTCTTCCCGAGAAAATGCGCGAGATATTCGAATTGAGCCGCAAAGGAAATCTGACCCACCGGGCCATCGCAGACCTGCTCGGTCTTTCCGAAAAAACTGTCAAAAAACAGGTTAACAACTCTTTAAAAATCCTGCGCGCTAAATTAGGTATTTCCCTTTTCACCACTTTTTTTTTATAAATTATTTTTTTTTCATTTTCATCTACGCCCAGGGCATTCGTAGGCCGACTCTAAGGTATTAAAGCCAGAAGATGGAAAATCAAGAAATAGCAACACTGCTCCGCAGATACCGCGAAGGCACCGCCTCGGAAGTGGAAATAGCCTTATTGGAAAGCTGGTACTTATCCCTCGAATCTGGTGATATTGCAGAGTTGAGTCCACAGGAGTTCAGTGAAGACCTGCTGTTGATCGGCATTGGACTGCCGTTAAAAAACAAGGTAAGCAAGCTCAGCCCTTGGCGCAGGATTGCGGCAGTAGCCGCCGCATTAGCACTGTTTTTCATCGGTTACCTGGGTTGGCCGGACATCCAAAACCGTTTGCATCCCGCTACCTTGAGGGCGTTAACGGTTCCATCAGGCCAAAAGCAGCAACTAACGCTGGCTGATGGTAGTAAGGTTTGGGTCAACGCCGGATCGGAACTGAAATATCCCAGAACCTTTAGCGGTAAGACACGGGAGGTCTTTCTTTCGGGTGAGGCCTATTTTGATATTCAGCATGATGGCAAACCCTTTATCATTCATACTGGCAAGGTTATCACTACCGTATTGGGCACTGCCTTCAACATTCGCGAAGATAAAACAGCTCATACCATTAAAGTTACGGTAACACGCGGAAAGGTAAGTGTGGCTAATGATGGCAAGTTGCTGGGCATTATTAGTCCTGATCAGCAGATTAGTTTTAATACGCTTAATAATGTGACGGTTAAACAAAACGTAGACGCAGCGCAGGTGATGGCCTGGCAAAAGATCGATCTGAAGTTTGAGGATGTTACTTTTGCCGAGGCCGCTCAAAGGCTGGAATCACGGTTTGGCGTTAAGATCAGCTTCGCTAACGAAAAGCTGAAGAACTGCCGGTTTACCGGGGCCTCGCTAAACGGGGATCGCCTTGAAAAAGCACTAAAAACGATCTGTGACTTTAATAACGCCAGTTACCAAACCCTGCCGGACGGCAGCATTATGATCAGTGGGTCTGGATGTACGGATTAATTTAAGACTAACGCTATTGATGAACTAAATCACCTATCCTCATCGTTAAGGCCGCCAGGCGGCCATTAACTGAAAAATATACCTGCAAGCTGGCGGTAACCGGCTTACAGGTATTCCCGGAAAACCGGGGTTTTAACTCATTCGGAAATCATTAAAACATTTAAAATTATGAAATTTTCTGCAATAATGCGGAAGCCGGGGGCATTATGTGCTTTAACGTCCGGCGGTCAACCTTTAAAACTATTTATACGTAAATTGATGCGCATAAGCTTTGTTGTTACTGTTCTACTATTAACCAGCATCGGGATGTTGCAGGCCACCCCCACCAAGGGGCAAAGCATCGCTACCGAAAAGGTAACCCTCGGCCTGAGACATGAATCGCTCGAAGCAGCGCTCAAACAGCTGGAAGAACAAACGCCATTTGTGTATTACTACCGTAAGGCAGATATTAAAACCTTGTCCAACCTTGTTTTAGCTTCCGACAACCGGACGGTGCAGGAAACACTGGAAAAATTACTAAAAAACAGCTTTATTACTTTTCGCCAGGTCGATAAAAACGTCTTCATAGAACGGCGAAATCAGTCAACCAGCTATGAGATCAAGGGCCGAGTGATCGCTACTGATCGTAAAGGAGTTGAATTCGCCTCGGTCAGACTATTCAGGAAAAATGCTGTACAGCTCATCCAATCCACGCAGACCGATATCAACGGCTATTTTAAAGTGATGCCAGCGGAAAAGGGCGATTACCTACTCAAAATTTCCGCAGTCGGAATGGATAGCCTGTCTGTAGCGCTGACTCTGGCCGATCTCCAGAGTGTCGAATTGCCGGATATTATGCTCAGTAAAGGCATTACCCAATTGAAAGAGGTGATGGTTGCCGGTAAAAAACCATATATCGAACAGAAAATAGACCGCACAGTTGTTAACGTCAACGCTATGATCTCCAATACCGGTGCCAACGCGCTCGAAGCTTTGGAAAAAGCGCCGGGCGTGGTTGTTGATCAAAACGGCGGGATAACCTTTAAAGGGAAAAGTGGCGTAACCATACTGATCGATGATAAGCCTACCTTTCTATCCGGCGAAAACCTGGAAAGCTATCTCAAGTCGCTGCAAGCCTCACAGCTCGACCAGATCGAACTGATGTCCAATCCGCCTGCCAAGTATGAAGCTTCCGGCAATGCGGGGGTGATCAATATCAAAACTAAAAAAACCAAACTTAACGGCTTTAACGGCTCTCTGGCTGTTAACGTTGGACATGCGAATTTCCTGCGTACAGGAGAGGGACTGAATCTGACTTATCGAACCGATAAAATCAATTGGTTTACCAGTGCAGGCTTTAACGCTTCCAAATCCTACAATACGATAAATTTAGAGCGTAATTATGCCGATGCTTCGGACCGTTTACGCTCTACTTATAAAGAATTCGCGTCTTTACAACCCAAAACGCAGAATTATAACCTGAAAACCGGTATCGATTTTACCTTTTCACCCAAAACGGTAATCGGTTTTGTATTGACGGGTTCGCTGTCACGGACTGACCGTTTCAACCCGGTGAACAGTAGCATTTATAATAGTCAGGGTCTGCTGGATTCCACGATTCTGGCGTCCAATTACCGCAAAGGCAAATTTGAAAGCGGCGGCGTCAACTTTAATTATGGACACAAATTCGACAGCCTAGGTAAAGCGGTGACCTTCGATCTGGATTATGTAAAGTACCTGACAAAAAGCGATGATAGCTTCCTCAACAACAGTTATCGCGCTAACGGCTCCCTGGCTGCGACGCAAACCATTACCGATCACCTGCCTGCAAACATTGTGATCTATTCGGCTAAAAGTGATTATACCCAGCCGCTGCAAAGGAAAGCCAAACTGGAAGCGGGCGTAAAATCTAGCTATGTCAGCACCGATAATGCCGCTAATTACTTTAATGTCGAAAACGGATTGAGTTCGGTGGACAACAACCGGACCAACCAGTTTTTATATAAGGAAAATATCAATGCGGCCTATCTGAATTTCAGCAAGGAGTTTTCGCGATTTGCCGTCCAGGCGGGCCTGAGAGGCGAACAAACCAATATACAGGGGCACCAGTTGGGCAACGCGGTAAAACCTGATTCTTCCTTCAGCCAGCATTATCTGGCTCTTTTTCCGACTGCTTACCTGCAATATAAACTCGACTCGGCGGGACGTCATACGCTAAATTTTTCTTTTGGGCGAAGGATCGACCGGCCCTTTTATCAGGACTTGAACCCGTTTGTGACCATTATCGATAAATACACCTATTTCTCGGGGAATCCTTTTTTAAAACCGCAGTACACCTATAATTACGAATTTTCTTATAGTGCCGGCAGTTTGTTTTCTGCTACGCTTTTTTACAATGATTATAAAAGCTTCCAAACGGAAACGGTGCAGGAAAGCGGCGGCGTATTTATCAGCAGTACCAGCAATATCGGCCGCAAGATCACCAAAGGTATCAATGCCACGAGTTCTTTCAGTCCGGCCAAATGGTGGGACGTCAACCTCTATTCAGAAGTGGTAAATTTCGAATTTAGCGGGCAGGTGTATAATTCCGCCCTGCAAAAAACCAGTACCTATTTTTATATCGAGACCAATAACCAGTTTAATCTTTCCCATGGTTGGAGCGCTGAGCTGAGTGGCTTCTATATTGGTTCAAGAACCGTAGGCCAGTTTGACCTGGATGCCAAAAGTCAGGTCAGTGCCGGACTTCAAAAAAAGGTATTTCATAATAATGGATCCATCAGGCTTTCAGCCAGGGATATTTTCCTAGCAAACTTTTCGGCTGGAAGTATTTCCAATATCCCGGGCGTAGCCTCCACTTACAAAAACGTATCTGATAGTCGGATCTTTACCTTGGGCTTTTCCTATAATTTCGGTAGCCCCGGAAATAACGCAAAGAAAATAAATATCGGTAGCGCACAAAGCGAACAGAATCGGGTAAAGCAATAGTAATATCACCACGTTCAGATCACTTGGGTATTAAATTGTGAATTAACAAAATGATCAATCTTAGTCGCACCTACGGCGGCAGGGCAAACTGGCTCCTTAAAAAGATGTTTGGTTTTTTCAGTCATTTTACGATGTGATAATTTTTTTTTACCCTATCTATCAGTGGTTTTTTGATATTATTTTGATTAATAGTTGCAAATCATTTGTGAAATGTCCTGAAATTCGAACCTTTTGGAGTACAATTAAAAATTCGAAATAAAAACCTTTCAGAAATGAAAGGTTTTTTAGTTTACAGCCTCTTGTATTAACCTGTAATTAATCGGACGGCGAAAAAACTATGGCTCAAGTAAAAAGTTGGGGAGTCGAGAAGTTTAGTTATTTTTATTCAAAATCATTATTTGGTCACCTCAATTAATTTTATCAGCGCATTTTTTTTTATTTAAGTATGAAAATTAGGTATAAGGTAATTACCAAGCAAATTGATGTTGAACCTTATGGCTTGATTAAGAACATTTCTTCAAGCTTAACGGAAAGAGGTTATACGATATATGATATAAACAGTAAAGAAATCAAGTTTAGATACAACATCTGGCAATTTGGATCAAGAGCAAATACACTGAATAAAATCGATGGGGGTGAATTTGTGATCGATGCAAGTATGACGAAGAAAATAACTTTTTCATATTATACTTCACCAACAATCGAGATCTTAGCAATATTTGCGAGCTTGTATTTTATTTTATTTATAGATTATCTTTTTGTCATTTTTATTGCTTTTACTGTATTTTTTTTTCTTTTAAGATTAGTAATTGCGAAGAATATTGCACATGGTTTGATTGATAGCCTTTTGCAATCTCCAAATTCTCGAAAGTATTAGCTAATTATTTTCAAGTATAAAAAAAATCGCTATACAAACATGACTTCTTTACCCGGGGATCGAAGGATGCCTTCAACATTTGATATGTGGTGTAAACTAATTCCAGTCTTATCACTCAACTGTAAAGCAAATCTAGCATAAGACACTCTCCAGGGTTCTCCAATGCCGCTGTAATGTGGCTATAGTGTTTCTCTAGCGTAGCTCCAGCATAGCTCCAGTGTAGCTCCAATGTAGCTCCAGTGTCCTCTAATCTGAGATCGTTATGAAGCTAACTCACTAAATGGGTCCTTGATCTGATTGCCAGATTGAATTACTAGTAAAAGATGATACGTGTGACAGATAAGATTGGAAGGCCAGTGGTTAAGAAAGACAGGTTTTGAAAGTGGCCAATATGTGGTTATTATGCAAAAGAAAGGTAAGCTAATTATTCAGGTTGACAAAAAATAGTTGCCAAACCTGTCGACAATATTTAGTCGGCAGGTTGCTTTTGAAGTATGCAGGTTTGCGCTATGAGTGGCAGCCAATTTCTCATAAGATAATATTTATTCGTTTTTAGTTTGTTCACCTGTATAGTCGGCTATGGTGGGTTAAGCATTACGTATTGCCACTAACGTCATGGGGCTTGGCGAAGGTGGCAGCTCGAGATAAACCCTGATGCAATATAACAAGATGAAGATGATTTCCCGCCAATTTTGGGAAACCTTTGTTAGGTATAGTTAGCCAGGTTTATGATCACACTCATTTTCTAAGCCCAATTTGTATAGTCTTTTTAATACTGCCTCATCTTTTCCACTATATCTTATACCAGCTATACATGAAACCTGCATCGCACTAATCGCTCTATCAAGTTCATCTGGCGTTTGAGGTTGCTTTTTAAAATAACAGTGACCGTATTCAAATTTTGAATGTTCGATTAAGTCTGGAGCTTCTGCTTCTGGTGCTCTGCAGGTAATGCAGACTTGATTTTCAACATAAAAATCTCCTTTAGAATTTTCAGGAAATCTTTCATGTATTTTTTCGGGCATTTTACTCCTAAACAAGTTTTTGAATATTTTCATTCTTATTGTGGTTTTGTCTGGTATGTGCCCAGAATTACTGCTAACTCTTAAATATACGAAGCTATACTTTGTTTTATATTGAAAAACTGTCGAGACATTACAAATTAAACAAAAGAGATTTTCTAATCTTAATTGTTTTTGAAATGCTTTATCAATATGCATTTTAAAGAAATTGATTGTCATAACAACTAATATCAAGCTAGCAAGCAGGCGCTTTACGTGTTCGATTCCCATTGCCATATTTAAAATATTAGATAAGAAACCGTTTTGATTACTACTTATTATGAATCATTAAATAGTGCATTAATTTCTTGTTGAATACTTTGAAAGTCACCATTTTTAGCAAATAACTTTAATCGTTTTAAAAACACAAGCTCATCAATTTCTCTACTATTCGACTTGAAATATTCACTTTGACTAATCCGCATCACAGGTCTTGCCAGCTTTTTATCAATATAATTATTTAGAAGAGATTGATTTCTATAATCCTAAGATATTATCAAGAGAATAAATATCTAGAACTTTTTTCTAAGACCGCTTTTAACTGTAGCCTCTTCAACTTTCCCATGTAATGTAATCTAAAGCTCCATCATGGTTAATATTCAAAACTAAAAGTTGGTTACAAGGTTCTCCATCAATGTCAATTGAGTAATCAAATGTTGCGAAATAAGAAGCTTGAGGATAAATTCCAACTCTTATTAAGTTTAGTTTTTCCATTAAAAGACTACCTCTTGATTTATTCTGATTCTCCAAATCGATTATTCTTGCTAATTCATTATCGTCAAGTTCGTCCAAATAGAAGTTCAGATAATCTGATGTCATACTCACATCCTGTCCGAAGTCAGCTTTCATATAATTTCGATTTTGATTGTCAAATTTGGGTATTCTGTTCACAAATTCTATAATTTGATTTAATTCCAATTGATTTATTGACTCAGTCTCGAAATTTAAATCCAAATTAATTTCTCTTTTGCCAAACTTTAGTGTCCATTCGTAATAATCTTCTAATTTTTTAAGGTTTATGTTCGTAAAATCCGGTCTCTCTAAAATTTGGAGTTCCCCATTATTGAGTGCCGTCTGTACTTTATTCTTTCTGAAAAAATCAAATATTCTCATTGTTGATTGTTTTAGTTAGATTACGGTTAACGCTCTAAGACTTTTCGAAGTTACTGTCTCGAGATAAACCCTTATCCAATATAACAAGATGAAGATTATTTTCCGCCAATTTTGCAAAACCTTTGTTAGGTGTAGTTTATACGACTTCTTTTATCCTAAGTTCATTGAATAAGAATGCCAATGATATAACTTCTAACATCCAGAAAGTGATAGGTTTAGATATTTGGAAATTAAATATCCCTGCAATTCCAATCACGACCCCAAGGAATAAAGGTAAATGAGTTCTCATTAGTAGGTTGAAAAGTTCTTCTCTATTAAACTTCACGTCCAAGGTTTGAGTAAATGCTGACAAAAGTATCGATGTAACACACATAACTAAAACACTAAATATAATTCCCATAAAACTTGTTCCAATTGTAAATTGGAAAACAATGCCCCAGACTGTGTCCTCTATAGGGTAAGCGAAAAATATTAGCCCAAATGAGATAATGAATCCCATTAAAACCCCTTGTTTAAAAGAACTTTCTGAATTTTGTAATTTGATTTTTTTATTCATATTAACAGTATTCGGCACGGATAATTTATGCCAATTGATAGTTAAACTACAAAATTATCGGATTTAACTTCGGCTAGTTGAGATATAATTTTCACCTTTATAATGCGAACAACGCTGGACGTATGCGCCTAGTATTATGCCTAACGCTCAAATGTATATAACTGCACCTTATTTTTAATAATTCATAACCAGTCAGCCATTGCTTTTACCCTTATGCAATATAACAAGATGAAGATTATTTTCCGCCAATTTTACAAAACCTTTGTTAGTGGCAGGCTGAATACTTAATTCCTTATTGTTTTTGCAACGTCTGTATAATCTAGGATTTCTAATAATTTGTTATCTCTAAAAATTTTTATCATTGGTTCGTTTACTTTTTTAGATATTGAATCTCCTAATTGAAATTTATTTTCCCAAGGATAGTCGACTTCAAAAATGCAGTTGTTTGTTCTTAGCGTAAGAATATTATGATTGTTTCTTTGTCTATAAATTGAATCTATTTTCCCACTACAATGCTTTTCTAGTCTATCTTCAAGGAAATAATCTCCTCTACTTTTTGAACTGAACATGTTGTCCCAGTTTGCAAAAAGAAATAGCGAAACTAAAGGGGTAACAAAAACAGCGATGACAAAAATCTTTACTTTAATTGAAATTGGAATATCTTCATATTTGATATAGCTCATAAAACTTAGAGTGTTGTGCCTTTTGCAGCACGATATAAAAATATTAAAAATGAAAGATGATTTCATGCATTTTTGCGAGATCATTTATAAATGCCAGTCAATCCACTTTAGCTTAGAGTTCCAATTAATAGAAATCTTTTTCAGCTCATTCAAAGTTCGGATTTTGCACCTAGTCAATTATTCGCTCAGGCTTGTCACTAATGCCCCAAGGTTTTGCGTTTTGCCGATTAACAATAGAAATGTACTAAATTTTCTCAAGTCCTTGAAGGTTGATGTTTTCTCGCTTTTTCAGTTTTCTTCATTTTGCTTGAGAGATTTTTGTAGAAAGCCACCATCCCAAAAAACCTATTATCGCTCCATATAGGGTTACTAAAATTATAGTAGTTACTAAAATTGTTGGGGTAATTTCAAATTTTTGGCCACCTGTATTTGCGTGAAAAAAGATTGACAATTTCCAACCAACAGTTGCATCATACATGCCTACGCTCGCAGTGCCGATAATTGCAGCTTTTTTGCCTGCCCGTTTTGCAATTACAAATGCAGTTGCAACATAAATAATAAACGAAATAGGACCGAGGTATGAATAACTAAAGTTCATTTGTCTAGAAGCTATCGACCCTAAAACATCAAATATAGTAACTGCAATAAGACCAATAAAAATAATCTTTAATTCTCTTCTCATTATTTAATTTTATAATTCTAACTGCTGATTGCCAATTTTGTATTGTTGTAACAGCATTGCAGATGACAGTTAAAGGCTTAAAAAAGTTGGCATTTAAGATAGACTTTGAAACTACTTAATAATCTTGTTAATGAATTCAATATTGTTTGATGCCTTGAATTCTCTCAAGCGTATAGAAGCATCATATTTAACTTATGCCCACCCTCAAGTGTATTCCATATATTATCTGTTAGATCCATTGATTTTAAAATATTCTCATTTAATAGAGTAACCGTGAATTTATTTAAAGGGTTTCGTTTTAAAAGATATATACCCAAAATTGTAACGTTATGTGGTTTTACGAAATGATTACCTAAAGATAAACTATTAGACAATTTCACATAGAAGATTTTCCTCCACTTTTGCCAAACCGCTCTTATGCGACATCATTTCTTGCACAAATTAGTTAATGCTTTTGTATATTCCTCGGTTATGAGCTTACTTCCTGTTTTTTTGCACTCATAATAATATTTCCATGCATTTACACAATCTTTCTTAAAGAAGTAGCCTGTTGAAAGCTTAAAAAGCATATTTGCGTATTTTGGGTTTAATAAATAGGATTGTTTAAATAGTTTAATGGCTAAAGTAAAGTCCTTTTCATTCTTTTCAGTAGCGTATCTGTTCATGAAGACTGATGCTTTGTCAGTTAAAATATTGGTGCTTTTTGGATTTATAAGCAACCCCTCGTCATATTGCTTTAGTGCATCGGGAAAGTTGCCCAATGTGCTAAAAACTGCTCCAAAGCCCCAAAAAGAATTCTCATTAGTAGGATCTAACAGCCATGCTTGATTAAACCTGAACATTGCTGTTTTCAAATCTCCTTTATAAAGATAATTGAAGCCTAAACCAACTAACACTTCAGAAGCTTTACGATGAGTTCCTTGTTGTGCCAAATAAGTTTTCATGAGTTCTTGGTCTGCCGCTTTTTGTTCTTTGGTTTTGACTACATTTCCATATTTAGGAAGTAAACGTATTTCTGTCTTAGCTGCATTTTTCCAATCGTTATAACTTATTTGTTGCCCGTAAACAATAGATGTCAAAATGATAAGAACAAGTGTTATTGAATATTTCATGATCGATGCTGGGTTAAAGTTTGAATGTTATACAGAACGTCAAGGTTTTGCGATTGGCGGCTCGGGATAAACCCTTATGCAATATAATAGGTTGAAGATGGTTTCCGCTTATTTTGCAAACCCATTGTGGGAGTAGTTAATGTTGATAATAATTAAAGCACCTTAATATGTGACTTCAAATAGCTTTGTTAATAGTCCCATTGTCAGAGATAAACCATTTCATTTTTTCTGTCTCCTCATCGAAATTATTTTCCTCATCAACTCTAACGCTGTATTCATGAATTATTAAAATGGTTAAATCTTTGTAGATAACTGAATGTCTATATGCGCTAAAATTAGGGTTACTTGCTGGATCGCCTTTTTCTATGTTGATTGCGTCGATTACATTTAGATTAAATGTTAGGGTAACCAATTTGATGCCATTTCCGCTATTGACAACAATTACAAAAAAGTTAGCCCGCTTTGCTAATAATTTCCATTCTGCTTTATAATTAAGGTCGACCAAATTAAAGGTCGAATCATCTTCATCACTATCAATCATTCCTCCTGCAATTTGCGTGGGTATTTTTTTGAATGGAATATTAAAAAGTTTTTTGTTATTAAACTCAGATAGGTTTAGCAAGTAGAAGCCATTTTCAGAATTAGCATCCTCAGATTTAAATGGGAAATCGGTTTTTGGAAACTTTTTAAGTTGAACTAATAATTTTGTGCTATCAACACTTAAATTTTGTACCTTATTATTAGCATTCGTCTTTTGAAGTCGTGCATTTTCTGTTTTTTTTATGTCAGGCTTACATGATCCTATATAAACAAGTAAAATCAAGCAGATGGTAGTGTTCTTCATCATTAAAGTAAATTATCTTTGATTTTTGGACGGTTCGTACTGTTCAATTTTTCTGCTTTTCATGTATAGGCAATTGGCAAAATTAAAAGGTTTGTACCCTACATTACCACTAATTCTTAAATATAAAAAACTACGCTTTATTTTGTAATTAATAAACTGTTAACGCATTACAAATTAAATAAAAAGCGATTTCATAATCTTAATTTTTTTTGAGAAGCTTTATCGAGTATTTCTACAAGAAATCTTCCACACGAATGATAATTTTTATTTAAATCATAATTAACTACAGTAATATTGAAATTATTACTATAATTGTAGTATATAAAAAACTATTATAGTATATGGAAGAGATAACCAATGCACAACAAGAAGTGTTAAGAGCATTATGGCAGATAAATGATGGTGCTGTTTCTGATGTGCTGAACCAATTAGATGATCCAAAGCCAGCCTATAATACTGTTGCTACAGTGATTAAAGTGCTTGAAAAAAAGAAATATATCGCACATCGCTCTTATGGAAAAACGAATGTTTATTATCCTTTAATTAGTAAGAAGCAATACGCTCAACATTTGATAGGCAATAGCGTAAAAGATTTTTTTAACAGCTCGATTAGTCAACTTGTTTCTGCCTTTGTAAATCAGAAGGAAATTAGCATCAATGAGCTAGAAGAACTCAAAAATCTTGTAGAAACCGAACTCCAAAAACAGAAAAAATCATGACAGCTATTATCTTCTATTTTGTAGGATCAACCACTAGTGTTTTCATTGGCTATATCCTGTACCGTATATTTTTATATAAAGAAACTGATTTCAGGAATGTTCGTTACTATTTGTTATTGGTAATGATGGGAAGCTTGATCTTGCCAATAGTTAATTTTGAACTTCCCTTAAGCTTAATGAATATTTTTCAACCTGGACAGCAAGCTAACTTCCAAAACATCGATAAGAATTTCTCAATATGGCCCTCAAGAAATGAAATGCCATTAGCTGATTCTATTAATTATTTACAGATAATAGCCGTTATATATTTCTCAGTTGTCTTTTTGCTCTTTAGCCGAATGTTATTCCAAATTTCATCACTTATAAGCTGTGTCAACAGATCCAAAAAGCTTAAAAATAAAGACCATACCTTAGTTTTTAACAATGATTTTAATGGTACTTTTAGTTTTTTCAGATGGGTTTTCGTAAATGAGAACATGAAACACACTGAAGGAATGAACGTAATCATAGCCCATGAAGCAGCCCACTGTCGACAACGCCATAGTATTGATGTAATATTGGCCGAACTTATAGCTATCCTATTTTGGTTCAATCCATTAATATGGAAAATAAAAAAAGCCATAAAACTCAACCACGAATATTTAGCCGATCAATCTGTGCTACGTTCCGGTATAATCCCATCAGCAGAATATCAGATGATATTGCTTAATAGGGCGGCGGAAGGAAATCTTTTTTCTTACGTTTCATCTTTCACTGGTAACATGCTTAAACATCGCATCTTAATGTTGTTGTCTGTCAAAAACAATGTTAGAGGTTTTAAGTATAAGGTAACAAGCGTTATGCTCTGTTGTATTTTCCTTGTTTTGCTCACTACAGGGTTCATTAACGTTAAAAATAATGAGGCGAGAGATCAGCAGGCGAAAACAAAAGATATAGGTCCATTTTCTAAGCCTAGCGTGAAGGAACCACAAGGTAGAGCCGATGAGCCAATTATTGTACAGTCCATACCTATCAAACGTGTAAAGGCTAATATCAAAACATCCGAACCAAATCAAATTACTGTAGAAGACAAAAAGAGAACTAAATAAGTTCACTCGCAGGTCCTTACTTCTCAAACAATTAAATTATGAAATATATATTATCCTTCTGCCTTTTGGCGGCATTGAACGGTTTTGCCCAAGAAAAAAAGCAACCGACCTATTTAACTTCAGTTTCGACTACTTCGCCGGAAAACATAGATGATGCACTGAAAATCTTAAACTTTAGCATTTACAATATTAACCTTCCAGTTGATAGTGAAAAGACCTATTTGATGAAGGTTTACTTAGAAGAATACGACAAAGGAATGAAACTAAAAAAGAGCGACACAGTTCTTTATGAAACAATAGGAAAAGAAGCAATAAGAAAGATAGACCCTAAACTTTCTATTATTATTCATGATGTAAATGATACAACTATCACCATGCTTTTTAAAACTCCTGGAGGCGAAAGGTTAGGCCCCGTGAAGAAAGCCGCTATGTACAATATTAAGCATATGGGGAAAGTATTTAAGTCGCAACCACTTGTTCCTGGCAAAAAAACACCTCTTTTGTTGTATGGGTCGATGTGGCACGATGCTAATCTCCCCAAAGATGCTGTCAGGTTCTGCATGGAAAGGCAATTAGCACCTGATTTTAGTAGTGAAGCATTTACAAGCATGCCACACTATTACCTAATATTTGTAGAATTAGTGCAAAAGTAAATAACAAGGTATTTTAACCATGCTTGCAGCAAGATAATACTTAAATGTCTTGCTGCAGGTTTGATAATGCTAAAAGGCCACTGGCTACCAAAATTGCTCCAGCTAGAAATGGGAAGCCAGCGCCAACTAAATCTTCCATAGCGGAAGAAAATAGAAAAGGGAAACATCCTCAAGTTTGTGATTGCTTGAATTCATATCACACACTGTTTCTATTATCCAAACGGAAAAATTGAATGATTTTTTAATTATTTGACAACCTATATTCATAACTCTCATTTCAATTTATAATAATACGATGCATTTCACAACACTAGCCACTATTGCATCATGTCGGGAGGTGTCTCATAACTCTTAAATATACGAAACCCCACTATAATTTCTGCAACTCCAACAAACGCGATTTGCACTGCCAATATACGCAGCATCAACCAAAAGCAAATCCTCATTTAGTATACTATGAATTTTGCTGCTCAACACAACGTCATTGACACTTCCGCTTTGTCTTCCACTGCTTCTATTTCGTCAAAGTTTAATTTGTTGTAGGAATAATACCATTCTTTGATAAAATACCATTGAAGTAACATCTTGTTAGCGAGTAACTTTGGATTAATAATTACCAAATATAAAACAGTACTGGATTGGATTCTAAAATGATGCATATCATTCAATTCCCTAATGTCATCTCAGACAAGGACCCTGTTTAGTTACAGTTTTATGTTGTAAGCAACCAAATATATATTTTATCAGCTACAGATAAGTGGCCGGTTCAATAGCACCTTTATGAATTTATATGAAAACAAAACTACCAAAATTTTTGATTGTATTTGTCTTTTTCTCGGTTACAAACTACTGTATACCGATCGCAAAAGCGAATGCTAAAAATATCCCAACAAACTTCTTAACTACCTATCAGCAAGTTCCCAACACCAAAGCTTTGAAAAAACTTGAAGTTAGGGGAACGGTTCGCGATACGGTAGGTGTGTTACCCGGTGTAACCGTCCGGGTCAAAGGCTCAAGCATGGCTATTAGTACCGATCTAAATGGCAAGTTCCTATTAGATGTGCCCGATGAAAATGCAGTGCTCGTTTTTTCCCTTGTGGGCTACGTTAGCCAAGAAATCCCCATAAAAGGAAAGGACGTGATTGAGGTAATACTTAAAGAATCATCTAGCGGTTTGGATGAAGTAGTGGTAACCGCATTTGGAGGCCTTCAAAAGAAAACCGATATGGTTGGTTCTGTTACTTCAATCAGCGTAAAGGATCTGAAGATTCCGTCTAGTAACCTTACCAATGCACTTGCCGGGCGTGCATCTGGAGTAATAGCCTATCAAAGAAGTGGTGAGCCCGGACAAGATAATGCTGATTTTTTTGTAAGAGGAGTTACCACTTTTGGTTACAAAACATCACCCTTGATATTGATCGATGGAATGGAACTCACCACTACAGATTTGGCCAGGCTACAACCAGATGATATTTCTAGCTTTTCCATCCTTAAAGATGCCACTTCAACTGCAGTTTATGGGGCTCGTGGTGCAAATGGGGTAATATTGGTTACTACTAAACAAGGAAAGGTTGGAAAGGCCAAGTTGGCTTTTAGACTGGAGAACTCACTTTCTCAGGCCACTCAAGATCTCGAATTTGCTGATCCAGTAACCTACATGAATTTATTTAATGAAGCAATTTTAACGCGTAACCCACTTGGCGCTACACTTTACTCAGACGATAAAATTGCGGGAACCGCAGCTGGCAAAAACTCGATCATTTACCCGGTTAACGATTGGAAGAAAATGATCATCAAAGATTATACAATGAACCAGCGTGCCAACTTAAATGTAAGTGGAGGTGGAGGCGTAGCCAAGTATTTCATCTCCGGATCTTTTAATCAGGATAACGGCATGTTAAACGTTGATAAACGAAATAACTTCAATAACAATATCGACCTTAAAAGTTATACCCTCCGTAGCAATGTGACAATCGATCTTACCAAATCAACAGAGATGATTGTTAGGCTCAGTGGAAATTTTGATGACTATACCGGCCCAATTGACGGAGGTACCGCAACCTATAGATCGGTAATGCGGGCTAACCCAACACTTTTTCCTGCGTACTATCCAATTGATGCCCAACATGCCTTTGTACAGCACATTATGTATGGCAACTTTGGCGATGGTAATTATCTGAACCCCTATGCCGATTTAACAAAGGGTTATAAAGATTACTCCCGCTCGCTCATGTTGGCACAGCTAGAACTGAAACAGGATCTTTCGGCGCTAACTAAAGGTTTATCTTTCAGAACAATGGTGAACACAAACCGGAGCTCATACTTCGATGTTAATCGCTTTTATAATCCTTACTATTATACATTGGCAGGATACGATCCACTAACAAGTGCTTACCAGATCGTTAATCTAAACGAAAATACAGCCACAGAATATCTTGGCTATACTGAGGGCAGTAAGCTCATCACCTCGACATTCTACCTTGAGTCGATGCTAAACTATAACCGCACCTTTAAAAAACATGGTTTTAGCGGGTTATTGGTTTATATGATGAGACACAACGTTTCTGCAAATGCCGGAAACTTACAATTGTCATTGCCATTTAGAAACCTGGGAATATCAGGTAGAGCTACCTACGCTTATGACAACCGCTATTTTCTCGAGTATAATTTTGGATATAATGGCTCAGAACGTTTTTCGGAGAAAAATAGATTTGGATTTTTTCCAGCAGTTGGCGTCGCCTGGTCTATCTCTAACGAGAAATTTTTTGAAGACCTTAAACCAATAGTGAATAACCTAAGGCTTCGTGCCACCTATGGTATTATCGGTAATGAAGCCATCGGAAGGCCCGAAGATCGGTTTCTATACCTTTCCAACGTCAGTTTAAACGACCCTTCAAAATCTGCAACTTTTGGCAATGGCCTTGGAGCAATGTATACCGTTAATGGGGTAACAGTAAGTCGATATGCCAACCCAGATATTACTTGGGAGAAGGCCTATAAGAAAAATATAGCCTTGGAATTGGGACTTTTTAATAAGTTGAACATTCAGGCAGAATATTATACAGAAACAAGAAAGAATATTTTCATGAACAGGGCTTCTGTACCAGTAACCATGGGACTTTCTTCGGCGGTTAGCGCCAACATTGGAGAGGCAACAGGTAGCGGGGCAGATATTTCAATTGATTATCAACAATCACTTAGTGGAAATATGTGGTTCTCGGCCAGAGGTAATTTTACCTATGCCACCAATAAATATAAAGTATTTGAAGAACCCCAATATCGTGAAGCTTATCGTAGCAGGGTTGGCCAAGGAATTTATCAAACTTACGGATATATCGCTGAGCGCTTGTTCATTGATGACGCGGAAGCCGCAAACTCGCCCAGACAAAATTTTGGTGAGTACGGGGGAGGAGACATCAAATATACAGATGTAAACCGCGATGGGCAGATTACCGAAGCAGACAAAGTGCCAATCGGAAATCCAACCTTGCCCCAAATTGTTTACGGATTTGGTTTCTCTATGGGTTTCAAGAGTTTCGATCTCAGTGCCTTTTTTCAAGGTTTGGCTAACGAATCTTTTTGGATTGATCCCTCAGCCACTTCGCCATTTGCAAGCTATCGTACAGATGGTGAATCTTCACTTGCTGGAAAAGTGCTTAACAATCAGTTGCTTAAGGCCTATGCGGATAGCCATTGGTCTGAAGATTCTAGAGATATTTATGCCCTATGGCCAAGGCTCAGTTCGCAGGTAAACCAAAATAATGCACAAACCAGTACTTGGTTTATGAGAGATGGCTCGTTTTTGAGACTTAAAACAGTAGAATTTGGCTATACCCTACCAAAGAGCTTTCAAAAGAAACTATCCACATCAACTTTTAGGATCTATGCAAATGCACTTAATCTGGTAAACATCAGCAAATTCAAGCTGTGGGATGTGGAGATGGGTGGTAACGGACTAGGTTATCCGCTACAAAGGGTATTTAACCTAGGCTTAAATATCACTTTTAATTAACAGCGATCATGGTCAACTTCAACAAAATTCAAATGAAAAAATATTTAACTGTCACTGTATTTGCCATTTTTATCGCTAGTGCATTGATCTCCTGTAAAAAATACCTGGATGTAGTGCCTGATAATGTGGCAACCATAGATTATGCCTTCAATATGCGTTCGCAAGCGCAAAAATTCCTTTTCACATGTTATTCTTACTTACCAGGCGATGGCGATATCACCGATGATCCAGCGATGCTAGGCGGAGATGAAATCTGGGAAATGCCCAACAAAGGAGGCTATTTCAATATCGCAAGAGGCCTGCAAAATAAGGTGAACCCATTGGGCGATCGATGGGTGGATCTTTATCGGGGATTGCGTGACTGTAACATATTCCTCGAAAATATAAACAGGGTGCCAGATATTGATCCTGCAGAGAAACTAAGATGGATAGCAGAGGTCAAGTTTCTCAAAGCTTACTACCATTTTTACTTGATCAGGATGTATGGACCAATTCCATTAATCAAAGTCAATTTACCGATTGATGCCGGTGTAGGAGAGGTAAAAGTTGTCAGAAATACTGTTGATGAATGTTTTGCCTACGTAAATGAACTGTTGAACGAATGTGTGAAAGATCTGCCCTTAACGGTAACTGACCCAGCAAGTGAATCAGGCAGAATTACACAGCCTATTGCACTGGCATTGAAAGCCAAAGCTTTGGTAACCGCAGCAAGCCCGCTTTTTAATGGAAATACAGATCAAGCCCCGCTTAGAAATCCTGATGGAACACAACTATTTAATCAGACATTTTCTACACTGAAATGGGATTCTGCCGCCGTGGCCTGTAAAAAGGCAATCGATGTTTGTCACCAGGTTGGAATGAAACTCTATTACTATAATCCGAGCTTCTCCCAATTTAACCTCACCGCAACCATAAAAACACAGCTAAATATCAGAAATAGCTTTGCTGAGAAATGGAATAGTGAAATGATCTGGGCAAATACCCAAACCATTGCCGCTACCACAAACTTACAAAGATTAGCCGCCACTTGGTGGGATCCTGCGCTGTTGGATGGAACAATCGTAAGAGGAGAATTATCTCCGCCATTGAAAATTGCAGAAATGTTCTACACCAAAAATGGAGTGCCAATTACTGAAGACAAAACCTATAACTATACTGGAAGATATACACTACGAAAAGCAGTAGATAGTGAAAAACTGTTGATTAAAAAAGATTATATAACAGCAACGCTTCATTTCGACAGAGAGCCAAGATTTTACGCTGATCTTGGTTTTGATGGAGGGATTTGGTACGGCCAAGGTAAATACGACGATTCGCAAGATCTATATTATCTGCAAGCGAAATTTAAAGAACGGAATGGCTATGGTAAACTAGGCTATAATACTGAAACAGGATACTATGTTAAAAAATACGTCCATTTTCAGAACGTAATTGGTACCGCTCAGAATTATTCGAGTACGAGTTATACTTGGCCAATTATTCGCCTTGCTGATCTTTACCTATTATATGCTGAAGCACTCAATGAATCTTCCGGCCCCGGTACAGAAGTTTATGATTATATAGACTTGGTACGTTTAAGGGCAGGTTTAGGCGGAGTACAAGCATCATGGGCCAATTATGCCACCAATCCGGTAAAGCCGAATTCAAAAGAAGGGATGCGAGATATTATACACCAGGAAAGGCTAATCGAACTCGTATTTGAATCGCAGCGTTTTTGGGATTTAAGACGTTGGAAAGAAGCAGGTGATAAGGTAAATACACCAGTGCTTACCTGGGACTTAATGCAAACTGCAGCTGCAGATTATTACCGGCCTGTGGTGCTCTTTAACCAAACATTTGGCTTTAAGGATTATTTCTGGCCGATTCGCGACGGTAACATCGAAGCTAATCGAAACTTGGTACAAAATCTAGGATGGTAGTTTTAATCTAAATATATAATCACATGAAGCCATCGTGATTATTCAAACCCATAGTGGGATGAATAACTAGATAGCTTCATCACAATTAAAATCAAATTTATACCGATGAAAAATTTCTATGTAATACTTATTGCAGCAATTTCTATGTTAGGCTATAGCTGCTCAAAAGGAGACAGACTTGATCATTACGATTCTGATGCACCAGCTCCCGCACAGGTAACCAATCTAAAGGCGGTATCAAAAGCTGGCGGAGCTGTTTTATCTTACAAGCTCCCATCAGATCCTAATTTGGCTTATGTAAAAGCCGTTTATGAAATCCAGAAAGGGGTATTTAGGGAAGCCCGAGCTTCTATCTTTGCAGATACATTGTCACTTGTCGGCTTTGGAGATACCAATCCTCATGAGGTCAAGGTGTACAGTGTAGGTAAAAATGAAAAGCAATCTGAACCTGTTAGCTATTCAATAACGCCATTAATAGCTCCTGTAATCACAACTTTTACCTCACTTGATCTTAGCGCAACTTTTGGAGGTGTAACGGTATCATTCGAGAATCCCTCCAAATCTAACATCTCCATAGAGATCTTAGTAGATAGCACAGGCAAAAACCTTTGGTCAACCGTTACTACAAGTTATACCGCTAGTGCATCTGGTAAATTTGCAGTGCGTGGCTTGAAATCCGTGGATAGAAGATACGGAGTTTTGGTGCGTGATAGATGGAACAATAAATCAGACACTTTAATTAGGCTTCTTAAACCTAAGTTTGAAGTTCAGATTCCAAAAACTTTGTGGAAAAACCTGGCTTTACCAACCGATACCTATTTGCCCGCAGCAGCAGTTTATCCAATAGAGAAATTATGGGATGGCAAATGGGCCACCTTAACTACAGATTGTTTTGCATCGCCAAACGCATCTACCTTACCCCAATGGTTTACAATTGATTTAGGTCAAAAAGTGCTTCTGAGTAGGTTTAAAGAACATCAGGCAGCTACTTCCCATTTATACGTTGGCTCGGCAGTAAAGAAATTCGAGATCTGGGGCAGCAATAATCCTCCCGCAGATGGTAGCTTCAATAATTGGGATTTGCTGGGAACCTTCAATTCTTATAAACCTTCTGGTGCAGCACTGGGAAGTACTAGCGCAGAAGATAAAAATTACGCAAACTTTTTAGGTGAAGACTTCGACTTTATCAACCAGCCAATAGCATACCGCTACATCAGGTTCAAGTCCCTAGAGACTTATAGTAGCACCGGCCAGATCGTAATTGCTGAAATTACACTTTTTGGAGAAGTTCAATAACCACTTGCAAATGAAAATAAAATTTAAACAGATGAAGAAAATAACGATTTACACTGTATTAATTATGATTACATGTGGCATAATCGCTGCCTGTAAGAAAATGGACAGTACCTATAAGGAATTTATTGTGCCTGGTGGCATTACTTACACAGGTAAAATTACTTCGCCATTGGTTTACACCGGAAGAAATAGGATAAAGATTGCATGGCTTAGAGGAGCAGATCCAACGGTAGTTAAGGCACGGGTTTATTGGAACAGTCAGCAAGACTCCATGGATGTGACCATACCAACCACTGGTGATACAATTAGCGCCGTTGTAAGTGGGTTACAAGAAAAGCAATATAATTTTATAGTTAAAACTTTTGATGCTAAAGGCAATAGTTCCGTGCCTGTTGAGCTATTGGGAGAAAGTTTTGGAACTAGATATGAGACTTTATTGCTCACAAGGCCAATTCTTGCAAGTGAAACAGATGCTACAGGCACACTTACCATCCAATGGGGAAATGCAAACATTTCCGGCGGGGCCTATGCAACAGATGTGAAATATACAGATGTAAATAATCAGATTCAGGTGAAGAGGTTTTTGATTGGTGAAAACATATCTACCATCAATGATTATAAAATTGGTACACTATATCAATACAGAACAGTTTATATTCCAGGAATTAGAGGCATAGATAGTTTTTTTACCCCTTATGTAAATCAGAATGTTTCGTCCAGGTTGAATAAAGCGAACTGGTTAGCCACTGCAGATTCGTTTGCGGTAACTTCACAGTTGCCAAATGGACCAGCTATAAAAGCAATAGATGATGATATTAAGACCTTCTGGCATACCGAAACCACGAGCACCAAGGTTTATCCGCATTGGTTGGCTGTGGATCTGAAAAAGACAATTAATGTAAGTAGGGTAGAACTAACCTGCCGTCAAGATAATGCAACTACATTTACTGCATTTACTATCCAAGGAAGTATGGATGGAACAAATTGGACTGATTATGGAAGTTATACCCTTGTAATGAAAAATGCAACTCAAAGTTTTTCCGTTGCAAATAGCCCCCAAATGAGATATATCAGGATTTATGCAGCAACTGGTCCTAATTATTACGCCAATCTCGCAGAGTTTACTGCTTTTGGGTATGAATAATAGTAGTACAAGCTATGTTTTGCGTAAACTAGTTGTATTTGCTAAATTTATATGATTTACAGTTTAATATGACAAACCCCTTAATGATGAGTGCCAGAGTATGTCTGATGATTTTTTGCTTGTTCACGTTGCATTTATTTTCAGCAAAAGCACAAAAATGGCACTCATTAGAAGATCAATATATTAGCGATACCACCAGTTACAAAAATGCACCGTTCCGCTCATTTAAGGTTTTTGAACCAGATAATAGCATCCATAATGGTACAGCAATATTGATACTTCCAGGCGGCTCATACCGCGGACTAGTTTGGGAAGGAGAGGGCGAAAACATCGCAAGGGCATTCAACTCAAAAGGGCTTACCTGTTTTTTGCTAAAATATAGGCTGCCAAGCGATCACAGCTTAAAAGGTTTTACCGAGGCGCCCCTTCAAGATGCCCAAGCTGCTTTAAAGTGGATAAAACTGAACGCTAAAAACTATAGCTTAGATACCAACAGAATTGGTGTAATTGGTTTTAGTGCCGGCGGCCACTTGGCTTCAACCCTTGCAAATCATCATTCTGGTAATTTGGCCTTCCAGATATTAGTCTATCCGGTAATCAGTATGCAGGATGACCTCACCCACAAAAACAGCCAACAGGCACTTCTTGGAGAAAATGCAAGTCAGGATCTGAAAAATAAGTATTCAAACGAGCTAACGGTAAACCAATATACACCTCCAGCATACATCACCCATACGGGCGATGATAAATTGGTTTCTGTAAACAACAGTATTCGTTACTATCAGGCATTATTAACAAAGAAAATTGAAGCAGAATTGCATTTGTATCCAAAAGGAGATCATGGTTTTTTGCTCAAATTACCCATTAATGAGTGGTTGAATCCAGTCACCAGTTGGCTCGAAAAAAACAAGTTTATCCCAAACCGAAAAACCGTAGTGCTCACCTTTGACGACTCGCCAGCAAGCCATTATCATTTCGTTGCTCCATTGTTGAAAAAATATGGTTTTGGCGCAACTTTTTATGTATGCGAATTTCCAAAAGTCTATCCTGATAGCTCATTGAGCCTAAATTGGAGACAAGTTCGTGCAATCGCCAACATGGGATTTGAAATCGGAAATCACACTTGGCACCATAAAGGTGTAAAAGGGATAAAGCAAAATGTGTTTGTTAAAGAATTAGTCTACATCGAGCATAAATGCGACTCCTTAGGCATCTCCAAAATGACAAGTTTCGCATACCCAGGTTATACCACAGACACCCTAGCCATACGCATACTTAAAGAAAAAGGATATACCAATGCCAGAACTGGTGATGAAAAAGCTTACAGCCCAAAGATCGATGATCCATTTTATATTCCTAGCTACACGATAAAACAAGACAATGACCAGCTTTTTTATAGTGCATTACAAGATGCAAAGGATGATAATTACATAGTGATGTGTTTCCATGGTGTACCAGACCAACCACATCCTTGGGTAAGTGTAACTGAAAAAACATTCGCAAATTATATATCATATCTGTTAGATCACAATTACAGAGTCATTAGCATGAAAGAGATGATGAACGAAGTAAACAAGAAATGAGTACAGTCTGCTAAAAAGGAAATTTCAGTGTCTGCTTACCGCTTTTCAGTACGATACTTTTCCCATTCCAAATGAAATGCCCTTGCAGTCCAGCTGGCAATTCAATGTCGGCACTGAAAGATTGATCCGCTAATTTCTTGTAACTTACCTTAATTTGCCCTTTGGGATGAGGTAACTCACCAGATACATTGCTTAGTTTTCCAAGGTTGGGTTCAATGCTGACCGTTTTAAAGCCTGCAGTTTCTGCGTCTATTCCACAAACAGTCGCTAAAAAATCGTAACAAGGACTTGCACTCCAAGCATGACAATCTGATCTTACCGTTGGCGATGAAGTTTCTGGGAAAGTGCTTAGGCCCAATCCAAGCATCTCTTGCCATGGCTGCAAATTGGAGACATATAGATTGCCCAAACCTGCCTTTTTTAGCGCTCTGGTAAAATAGAACCTGTAATATAACGAGGTTTGGGTAAGTGTAGGATTGGCCATCAATTTCTCCATGAGCACTTTTTGGCTATTTGATGGAACGCAATCTGTAAGTATAGCCCAAATATTTGCATGCTGACTAAATGAATTCTTATCTGGATTATCTGCCAACATTCCGGTTTTTTGATCGTAACAGCTGTCAAATACCGCTTTTTTCATTTTTCTTGCCAAGGCTAAGTAATAAGCACTTTTTTGGCTGTTGCTTAAGCTGAAAAGTGCTGCGGCCTGCTCTAACGTGTAAACGTATTGCAATGATAAAATAGATGAATTTCCTTCTAAACCCCCTGGTGGAATTCCCTGCTTTGGAAAAGACCAATCCACGAAATTCCAATACCCCAATTTGCCTAACATGTGTGTTTTTGAATCAATCTGAAATTCGAACCATTTCAATACCGCTTCAATTGGTACTTGATACTTATTGATAAACTTAGGATCATCCCGGTAACGATAGTAGTCATAGATCATCGATACCCAAAAAAGTGAAAAAGGAGGGATAATTTTACTGCCACCAGCAGGATAGGCATCTGCGGTAAGTCCATCTGGTATTTGAGATTGATGAAACTGCTCAATAGCATTCCTGATGAGCCTGTCATCTCCTGCAACATAAAGGGAAATTAATGCCTGTATCCGGGTATCGCCAACGTACTGCAACTGCTCATAATAAGGGCAATCCATGTAAGTTTCATTGGCACATAAACGTGCTGTTCGCCAGCCCACTGTCCAAATATCATTAAGCAATGGGTCATTCGCAGTAAAAGAACCTTTTTGTTCAAAAGGGTATGCAGTGAAAACGGACGAAAGCTTATTTAAAATCAAAGGCTCATCACCTGTTGTAATGTCGAATTGGATATACCTGAAAGTCCGTATCCATAATGGCCTAAAAAGCCTATTATCCCCACCATCAGGAAGAAAAACATCATAGTAGCCCTTTATTTTTTTGCCTTCTACCTGACTCCTGTTTCCCTTTAGGTTATTCGCATCAAACAACGACTCGGCATAGGTGAGCTTAACTTTGGATCCGTCTCCTTTACTAAAGTTGATTTCGGGAAATGCCGTCGTCATATTTTTAATGTCAAAAAGTATGGAAACTTTTGAATTTGCTGGGACTTGGATCATTCCATTTTTGGGATAGCTTGCTAACAGAACTGAAGCCAACCCCTCTAAACGTACAATCCCCACAATGGGTTCTTCCTTTTCTTCCATCATTGGAATACTCCTGGGCACTAGCCTGCGCTTCTCATTATAATACCTGCCTTTGGGTTCTACAATAGGAGATTTCCAAGCCTGGTCATTAAAATTTTCTTGTTCCCAACCAATCGGATATTTTTTAAAATCAACACTGTCGCAGCTTCCTACAATGTAAGATGCAAGCCTGGAAGTAGGAAAGAGCTCAGGGAAATATCCTTCATTTTTGATGATCTTCCAACTCGTATTGGTATTTGCTATTTTTTCTTTCTCAGAATTTCCTTGAAGGATAAAAGCAGTTTGATAGGAAATTTGTGCGGCAGGAGCACCACTACCCATGTTCCAAAGCTGTACGGCAAGGATATTTTTACCTGATTTTAAAAATGGAGCAAGATCAATGGTCTCATAGTTCCAATTGCGCAAATCTCCCCTTGCAGGTCCAAAACAGGCTGGCGTTCCATTTACTAACAATCGATAGCGCTGATCACCTGATACATGTACCACAAAAGAATTTGGCTTCGTAGCCAGCTCGAAAGTTTTTCGAAGATGATAAACTCCATATTCCTTTGCACTAAAACCTGGGCAACTGATCCAGTCTGCCGAAAAAGATAGATTTGTGTTTTGCATCTGCGAAAAAACAGTAAGACTTTGTGCCATCAATAGATAGACAAGAACGGTTGATAAATATAATTTATGTAATCGCATTTGATGAAGGACACGAGCAATTTTGATCATCATTTTAAATATTTGGTTGTTCCAAATTTAGTGATTGCATGAACTAGCTGATAATACTATTTTAACGATTGATAATGGCATTCGGTTCTTTTTTGACTTTCTTAACGCCATACACACCAAGATTTATGGCAAAAGCTAAAAGCCCAGCTTGGTGTCTCTTTGTGTTAAAAAAACTAACCCTCCTGCAAACGAAAACTATGCTCCAATGAACAAACGAACCAGTTCTCTTCAGCGCACTCACACTACTGCTTCAACGTAGGATGAACGAAGGATGAACGTAGGATGAACGAAGGATGAATAGAAGTTAAGTGAAGCACAATACCATCTTCCCTATAGCTAGCCTAAGTCATTATTTAACAGGAGTTAGGGTTAAAAAACGCTTTAAGTTTCGAAGCAAATTATATGCTATTGCCTAAAAGGATGCCCTTGCACAAACCACAAACCATGAACCATGAACGTCTTTTAACCATCTAGGCCATTGACCATGGGCTATTGACCATTAACCCCATGAATCTCCAACGGTATACCATCCTCAACCTCTAATTTCGAAACTATAAGATCCTGCACCTATTTTAACACTATTCCCCAAAAGCTTACCCTTCTCAAATGCCTGTTTTCCACCTGTTAAAGGGAAATAAATAGTGGCCGTTGAATTTGCCGGAACAGTTACTTGATAAACTATTTTCCCTTCTTGCCTTTTCCATGACGTTTTGATCTTTCCATAAGGACCCTCAGTCTCTCCATTAAAATGATCCAAACTGTTAATGAAATGAGGTTTTAATAAGACATGCTTAAAACCAGGCTGCGCATCATCTACCTGTATGCCCGCTAAGCCCTTAAAAAACCAACCGCCAATTTCACCAAACATCATATGGTTCATAGAGATATCTCGCGTAGCCTTTAGGTCCCAATTTTCATAAAGTGTGGTGGCTCCGTTTACAATCCACCATCCCCATGATGGGTAGGTATCTTGTGTGGCCAGTTGATAGGCAGTTTCAGCATACCCATGATCACTCAAAGCACTTAAAACCGCTCTCGCACCAAGTACGCCAACATCAAGGTGCATCCCATCGGCAATCACCCTTTTGTTTAGGTTTTCGGCTACTTTGCCGATGTACGCTGACGGAACAATCTTCCACAATAGCGCCATGCTCAATTCCGTTTGTGTTCCCTTACTGTAAATCCCAGTGGTTTTATCGAAATATTTAGCATTGATGGCATTTTTGATTTTTTCGGCAAGTGCCGAAAAGTATAGCTCATCCTCTTTTTTGCCGAGCAATTTTGCTGTTTTTGCTAAAATATCTGCGTCTACATAGTAATAAATTGAAGAGGTATATTCCAATGCTGACTTTGACTTTACCGGAACCCAATCACCCCTGCCAAAATTAGTCAAATTGCCACGACTTAACCCACCTACGTAATTTACATAAGCTTTGATGTTTTCATAATTTGTTTCTAATGCTTTGGTGTCTCCATAAAATCTATAAAGCGTATATGGAATAATGGCAATGGTGCTTGTCCAATCAGTACCATTTGCAGTTCCATAACCCCATCCGCTGGTTGGAATGATATCTGGAAGTACACCATTCGGTTGTTGCTCATCGCGATGATCGCCCAGCCATTTTTCATAGATCGTGATCGCATCGAAATTGTAAAGCCCAGTTTCAATTGCCAAATGCGCATCACCAGTCCAACCGTTTTTTTCACGTTGAGGACAATCTGTTGGTAGTCCCATTAAATTGGAGAGATACGAATTATTGGTGGCCCACCATAATTTTTCAACTAATGGATTCGATGAACTGATGCTGCCAACTGGTTTCACATCACTATGCATAAAATAACCCACAATGCTTTTTTCTGATAATTGAATTGGTGCCGAACTTGTGACTTCTACATATTGGAAACCTTTGTAGTTAAATTTCGCCATAAATTCTATGTCGTTTCCATTACACGTCACAATATCCGTTTGAAACGGATCTTTGGCGTCAACAGGGCGATGATAAACATCAATGTTTGAAAGATCAACCCGCCCGTTTGATAATAGCCGTTCTCCATGTTTAATACGTACAATCATTCCGCTATTACCCTTTAGTTTAAGTTTAGTAACACCTGCAATGTTTCGGCCCAAATCAAAAACATAAGTAGTGTCGTTAATTTTATGCATCGTTTTAACCGGAATTTCTTCTACGTTTCGAATGGGTTGCATTAACTGACTAACAATTTGTGGAGCAGGAGCTGATCTTAAGGTTACGCCTTTCCAATTACTGTCGTCAAAGTTAATGGTGTTCCATCCAGGCTGCTCTAAACGGGCATCATAATGTTCTGCGGTATAGATGCTATTAAAAACAATAGGACTAGGACTGCTTTTCCATTCTCTACCAGAAGTGATGGTTTCAGTTGTTCCATCTAGGTAAGTAATGCGAAGATCGAAACAAAAAGTTGGTCGCGCTCGCCAAGGTGCTTTGTCGAAGTTCCAAACTGCAATTGATTGATGGTTATACCAGCCATTTCCTAATAATACACCAATGGCATTTTCTCCTGCTGCCAATTGCGAAGAAACATCAAAACTTACGTATAAGTTCCTTCGATCAAATCGGGTATACATAGGGTCCAAGCGATGGTTGCCTACTTTTTTCCCATTTAAATATAATTCAAATAAACCTGCTGCGGCAATGTATGCCCTTGCCGATTTTATCTTTTTGGAAGCCGTAAACATTTTTCTAAAATAAGGTGCAGGTAGCGTCTGAATATTGTTGGCATCGCTGATCCAAGTGCCCTTCCAATTTCTTGCATCCATCATCCCTGTTTCAAAACTGGAAATCGCCTTTTTTTTCACTGGTTTACCATCCTTGTCCCAAAGGGAAACCTGCCAAAAATATTTGGTGAAAGGTTTGAGCATTTTTCCATTGTACCTGATTAATGTAGTTGAAGAACCTATTTTTCCCGTTGCCCAGCAATCTCCAGCTCCTTTGGATACCTGCAACGAGTCGGTGCCAACTACAATGTCGTAAGCGGTTTGTTTAGCTCCAACACGGTCATCCAGCATCATCCACATTAATCTTGGCTGCGGTATATCAACGCCAATCGGTTCAACTAAATATTCGCACTTGAGCTGTGTTGGTGTTGTTTGTGCTACCATCTTAGTGATGGTAAATAGTACGAAGCACAAAATGCATGGTAAGGTGATATTAATTTTCATCGCAATAGCTGGAGTTTAAAGTATAAAGTAAAAGGTCGCTCATTAGATAAATACCCGCGTTCCCGAATAGTTATCCCTGAATTCTTTAGGTGTTGTGTTTTTTCTGCGCTTAAATATCCGATTAAAATTGCTCATATTATTAAAGCCACATCTAAAGGCAATTTCGCCAATGGTATTTGTAGTATCAATCAACAATCGACTCGCATGGCCTACTCTAATTTCATTTAAACTGTCAACAAACGTTTTTCCAATTCTTTTTTTGATGAATCGGCTAAAAGAAGCCTCTGGCATATTGGCTATTTTTGCTACTTCAGTGAGGGTAATCTGCTGGTGATAGTTTTGGTTCATATACTCGAAAACCTTTTGGATTCTACGACTGTTGTAGTTAAATGTTTCATTGTTATCCGCAGCAAGCGAAAGCGTATGCATATTTCTCGAAATAGAGAGATCATGCAAAATTGACATCAACTCTAACACAGAGTCGAATCCGTTTTTTTGGCTTAACGACAATAAACGTGGCTGTATGGCTAAAATAGTAGATTCAGAAAACAGAATTCCCTTTAAAGAACGTTCAAACATTCCCCTGATAAAGCTCAGTTGGTTTCTGCCTAAGAAAGATTGGTCAAATAATTCCTTATGGAACTGTATGGTAATTTCTTTAATCTCATTGCTTTTACATTCATGAGTGAACCATCCGTGCCTGAGGTTCGGACCAACAAAAACCAACTCAGTATTGGTGATGGTTCCAATATGGTCTCCAATGATCCTTTTTGCTCCTGCAGCATTGACGATCAGGTTCAGCTCATATTCCTCGTGGTTATGTAAAGGAAAATCAAATTCCTTCTTTACCCTAGAGAATATAGTGAAGCAATCGCTTGGAGTGAGTGGAGTTATTTCTCTTACTACGTTATTGCTCATATGTTTATATTTGGTCTTCAGCCTAAAGATATAGCTTATTGCAGAAGATTTGCAAAAAGGAAAATTACATTGAAACAATCGTACCATAAAAGGTTGAAATAGTATTAACCCTACATCATTTTTGAAGCTAATTTTGACAACCAGTTACCCTTAGCATTTCAATGCGCAGGTAATCAAACCAAGTATAACTATTCATGAAATTACAGTTTATTGATATTATCATCATTATTACCTACTTGCTATCAACCATATTCATCGGATTATGGTACCGAAAAAAAGCAAGCCAAAATAAAGATAGTTACTTATTAGGCGGGAAATCTCTTCCTTGGTATAAATTGGGATTAAGTGATGCCTCTGATATGTTCGATATCAGTGGTACAATGTGGATGGTGAGTTTGTGCTTTGTTTACGGATTAAAGAGTATTTGGATTCCATGGCTCTGGCCAGTATTTAATCAGGTGTTCATGATGATGTTCCTGAGCCGATGGTTACGCCGTAGCAATGCTGATACAGGTGCCGAATGGCTGCAAACCAGATTTGGAAACATTGGAAAAGGTGTAAAGGGAGCACAAGTTATTGTAATCGCCTTTGCACTCCTCAGCTGTTTTGGCTTTTTGGCCTATGGTTTTGTCGGCTTAGGCAAATTTATAGAGGTATTTGTTCCTTGGAGTACAATAAAAGAATATTTGCCATTTGATCTGTCGCCAAAATATGTCCCACACTTTTATGGAATTGTATTTACGCTGTTTGCAATGTTTTACTCTATCATAGGAGGCATGCACAGTATTGTACTGGGTGATGTTATTAAATATTGCATCATGACAGTTGCCTGCATTTCAATTGCTGTTATTGCCATTGTAAACCTGCAAGAGAATTCGCTAAATGTGCCCCAAGGATGGGATAACCCGTTTTTTGGAATGCGCTTGGATTTAGACTGGGGAAGGATTATTGAAGATGCCAATAAAAAAATAGCAGATGATGGTTTCAGTTTGTTCGGACTGTTTTTTGGCATGATGCTGATGAAAGGGATCTTCGCCTCTTTGGCAGGTCCAGCGCCAAATTACGATATGCAAAAGGTCTTGAGCACACGCAGTCCAGAAGAAGCCAGCAAAATGACAGGCTTCGTAAGTATTATTTTACTGCCTATCCGTTATTCAATGGTCATGGGCCTAACTGTGCTGGCGCTTTTAGCGTTAAATCAGTTGAACTTAAAAGGCCCAGATGGCAGTACAGACTTTGAGCGGATTTTGCCTGCCGCAATAAATACCTTTTTGCCCGTAGGCGTACTTGGACTGGTACTAACCGGTTTGTTAGGGGCTTTTATGGGTACCTTCAGCGGAACTTTAAACGCCGCACAAGCTTACATTGTAAATGATATTTATTTAAAACATATCAACCCTAACGCCAACACAAAAAAAATCATTTACATCAATTATATCGTGGGTATACTGGTTGTACTGATCGGAATTGTACTTGGCCTTTTCGTAAAAGATGTTAATACGGTTTTGCAGTGGATTGTATCAGGTTTATACGGTGGTTATGTGGCAGCAAACATGCTCAAATGGTTCTGGTGGCGCTTTAATGCCAATGGTTTTTTCTGGGGAATGCTTTTCGGTATCGTTCCTGCCATAGTTTTGGCCATATTAAAATCTATTGGAGTAATAAGCGGTCTTGATCTTTATTATTGGCCAATCTTATTTTTACTCTCCATCATTGGCTGCTTAGTGGGCACCTACAGTGCTCCGCCTACAACAACCAGTGTTTTAAAATCGTTTTATGGATCTGTAAGGCCATGGGGATTTTGGAAGCCTATTCATCATTTAATGGTGGCAGAAGACCCATCATTTCAAGCAAACAAAAATTTTAAAGTCAACATGTTCAACGTGGTTTTAGGGATTACTGCCCAACTGTGCCTTACCGTTTTGCCAATGTATTTAATTTTGATGCAGAAATTGCCTCTTTTGATTACAGTTGCCATACTAGCAGTCATCATTTTTATCCTTAAAAAAACATGGTGGAACAGATTGTCAGATTACTAGCTAATTGTTATAAATGAATATTTTTGAGAAAAGGTTTGTCGACCTCAATGAAAGCTTTACTAAGCTGATTAAAACTAAAAATAGTGTGCTTCCAAATAGCAATGGCGTGTTTTTTCGTTATGCACATCCCGTGCTTACTGCCGAGCACACCCCATTAAATTGGAGGTATGATTTTAACCCAACATCCAACCCATATCTATTGGAAAGGATAGGCATAAATGCAACTTTTAACGCCGGAGCGATTATGTTTAATGGAAAGTTTGTGCTTGTGGTAAGAGTGGAAGGCAAAGATAGAAAATCATTTTTCGCCATTGCCGAAAGTGTTACTGGGATAGATAATTTTACCTTTTGGCCCCTGCCAGTGGTTCTTCCCGAAACGGAAAATCCAGATATCAATGTCTATGATATGAGAATTACAGCTCACGAAGACGGATGGTTATATGGGTTGTTTTGTACAGAACGCAAAGATCCAGAAGCACCATTCCATGACCAGGCAATGGCAGTAGCGCAATGTGGAATTGTAAGAACTAGAGATCTAAAAACCTGGGAAAGATTAGCAGACCTTAAAACTAATTCGGCACAACAAAGAAATGTAGTACTCCACCCGGAATTTGTTGATGGAAAATATGCATTTTATACCCGTCCGCAAGATAGTTTCATTGATGCTGGCAAAGGTGGTGGCATTGGTTTTGGCCTTTCTAAAAGTATCGAAAAAGCAGTTATAGTTGATGAAACCATTGTAGATAAAAAAGCTTATCATACAGTGTATGAAGCCAAAAATGGTCAGGGACCAGCGCCAATTAAAACCAAATTTGGATGGTTACATTTGGCACATGGTGTGCGGAATACCGCCGCGGGATTAAGGTACGTACTGTATATGTTCATGACATCATTGGATGATTTAACCAAGATCATCCACAAACCAGCAGGATATTTTTTAGCTCCAGAAGGAGAAGAACGCATAGGCGATGTATCAAATGTAGTTTTTTGTAATGGATGGATTAACGATGATGAGCAAAATGTTTATATCTATTATGCTTCTTCCGATACGCGTATGCATGTCGCTACCAGTACACTCGATCAACTACTAGATTATGTGATGCAAACTCCCGAAGATGGACTCAGATCCTTCTCAACCGTAAGTAATATAGTGGCATTGGTAAACAGTAACGACTCAATCGCAACTCAATCAAGTTTAAATGGATCTTACACCAAAATATAACGAGGAGCTCGATAAAATTCTTAAATATTGGGGCACTGTTGCTTTCGATAGAGAAGATGAACTTTTCTATGGGCGTGTTGATGAAAACAACCATCGTGATATAAATGCTCCCTTGGGATTGGTAATGTATGCGCGAATTTTGTGGTCTTTCTCAACTGGCTTTCAATCAACCCAAAATCCCCTGCATTTAGAAATGGCAGATTTTGCATACCGAACATTGCTGAGCTATTTTTTCGATAAAACTTTTGGTGGTAATTATTGGATGGTCGATTTCAACGGCGTGCCCCTTAGCGATCAAAAGCAGATTTACGGAATTGCCTTTGCCATTTATGGATTAACCGCTTATTACAAAGTAAACAACGACGCAACAGTGCTGGGTGATGCGATTGAACTTTACCAAATTATCGAAAAACATAGCCATGATAAAGTAAAAGGTGGTTATTTTGAAGCTTTCAATAGAGATTGGACTACAGCCACAGATTTGAGGATAAGCGCTAAAGATGCCAATGAAAAGAAAACGATGAACACCCATCTGCATGTTTTGGAAGCCTATGCAAGTCTTTACAAAATTTGGCCAGATGCAATCTTAAAAGAACAGATCAAATCACTCCTCAACCTTTTCAACGATAAGATCTTCAACCCAAAAACACTAAGGTTTAACTTGTTTATGAATGAAGATTGGGAAGTAAAATCCAATACCATTTCATACGGTCATGATATTGAAGCTACTTGGTTACTTTATGATGCAGCCCTGACCATAAAAGAGCCAAACCTGATTGAAATTACCCGCAAACTTGCGTTAACGATTACTGGACATATGTTAGCCGATTTTAATGATGATGGATCCTTGCCTTATGAATTTGAACCCAACTCAAACCAATTGATCAACGAAAAACATTGGTGGGTGCAGGCAGAAGCTTGCGTAGGGCTACTAAATGCATGGCAGCTGAGTGGCGATGAAAAATTTCTTGCTTATTTCGAGAAAAATTGGTCATTTATAGAAAAATACCTCATCGATCACCAAAATGGAGAATGGTTTTGGGGCCTTACATCATCAAACGGATTAATGAAAGGTCAAGACAAAGCTGGGTTTTGGAAATGCCCTTATCATAACACAAGAAGTTTATTGGAAATAATGACGCGGCTTTCTAATTAATCACCTCTCGTCCGTGCTTTCAACTTACTGTACCACATTTTATTAAGGGGATATAAAACATGAACGACTCTGATCTGCGTTTGCAACGCAGATGCAGGACATAAGCGATTGTATCGCCATTAATTAGAAATTGAAAATGCCTAAGAGTTGACTGATTAGTATCGTGAATTGCAGGAAAAGTACTATTATTATTTTTAATGGTACCGTAAATTTGACGTTAGAGGAGAAGGGTTAAACAATCACCTCTCGTTCGTATTTATAATGCGGATGCAAAGATTGTATCAGTTTTGACTACCCTAAAGTAATAACCAAATAAAAACCAATAGGCTATAATCGTATAATCGAAATGATTTACGGTTAATCAGCAACCTTACTATGCGCTATAAAATTATATACTTTCTTTCGCTAACCTTTAGCTTCTTTTTGGCTAACGGACAGCAACTCTCAAATCCTACGTCAAATCAATCTTTTTTTTTAGGTTCATCATTACACGGAGGTAAATCAGTATGGGAAATGGCGAAAGCTGATCAGATTGGGACAGATGGACAGGTAATTTCTTCCAATGTCACCAAAGGAAAATGGCAGCCCGCAATTGTACCAGGAACAGTACTCACCAGTTTAGTACACAATAAAATACTTCCAGATCCTTATTATGGAGATGTAAACCGCCGAACCAACAAACTCATTCCCGATATTTTTGACGCTGGAAATGAATGCTACCATTATTGGTATAGAACTACATTTTCTCTTCCAAAAGATTTCATGAAAAAGAGAATTTGGATCAAGTTACACGGTATCAACTATAAAAGCGCGATTTGGCTCAATGGCAGAAAAATTGGCAATATGATCGGGATGTTCAACAGCAAGTCATTTGATGTAACCGATGTAATTAAATGGTCGGCTAAAAATACACTGGCCATAGAAGTAATTCCTGTTGATGTTCCAGGGCAAAGCGGACCTAAAAAGGAAAAGCGAAACGGAGCACCAGGAGAGAACAGCAATGGTGGAGATGGAGAGATCGGGAAAAATGTAACCATGCTGATGGCTGTTGGCTGGGACTTTACCCTGCCTGATGGCGTAAGAGATAGAAATACGGGGATCTGGAGAGAGGTAGAGGTATATGCCACTGGCGATGTTACACTTGAAAATCCATTTATCTATGCTAAACTGCCACTGCCAGATACTACCTCATCCAAACAAACCATTGCCCTAGAGGTAGTCAATCAAACATCAAAAATCCAACAAGGCGTATTACAGGCGCTCATAAAAGAAACCGCTACAGTAGTTAGTTCTCCTATTATCTTAAAGCCTGGAGAACGAAAAACCGTAATTTTTGATCCGATAAAATACCCAACGCTGGTATTGAAAAATCCAAGATTATGGTGGCCAATTAATAAAGGGAAACCAAACTTGTACCATCTGCAATTGAGCTTTACACAGCGCAAAAAGGTGATTGCAAAAAAGACAGTCCGCTTTGGAATCAGAGAAATCTCTTCAGATCAGCAAACACCAGATCAATCAAGAAGGTTTCTGGTAAACGGACATCCTATTTTTATTAGGGGTACAAACTGGATTCCTGAAGCGATGTTGCGTAATGATAAAAAACGCACTTTCACAGAACTCGAATACACCAAACAAGCTGGGATAAATCTGTTAAGACTTTGGGGTGGGGGAATTGCAGAATCTGATTATTTTTATGATCGCTGTGATGAGCTCGGAATATTGGTATGGAATGAATATTGGCTAACTGGCGATACTAAATTTCCAACAGATAGTGCCACCTATTTGAATAACCTCGAAAATACCATTAAAAGACAGCGCAATCATGCTTCATTGGCCTATTATGTTTCTTCCAATGAATCTACAGAATTTCCTGGTGCTGCGGCATTGATCAAGTCGCTAGATCCAACAAGAGGGTACCAAATGCAATCAGAGTGTTGTGGAATACATGATGGTAGCCCCTATAAATATGAAAATCCGATGCAATATTTTGAAAATACAGCATCCAAACGCGGAAATAGAATTTATGGGTTTAATCCAGAATATGGAACTTTATGTCTTCCCATTGCTGAATCATTGAAAAAAATGATGCCCCAAAAAGATTTATGGCCCATCAATACCGCAGTTTGGGATTATATGGATGGCGGCGGCTTCCATCAAGTAACTACTAAATACAAACAGGCGGTTGATGAATTCGGTCAGAGCAATAACATCGATGAATTTGCACAAAAGGCACAATTTGTTGGAGCAATGAACTATAGAGCAATATGGGAGGTTTGGAACTACAATAAATTTGGCTTCGGCGAAAGATATGCCACAGGTTTCCTGTTCTGGTACCACAATAGCCCAGTACCTCAAACTAGTAGCCGCTTGTACGATTGGAATTTAGAGCCCACTGCGGCACTTTATTATTCGCAAAACGCATTGAAACCTTTACATGCGCAATTTGATTACCTTAAAAATACCGTTTCTGTATATAACGACTTTAGGCGCCCATTTAAAGGCTATAAAGTAATTGCCGAAATCTATGATTTTAACTCAAAGAAGATAAGTAAAATGGCAGCGAAAATAAATATTCCAGCAGATGGCTTAGTAAAGGATGCCTTAAAGTTGGTTTTCTCCGATTCACTTTCCCAGATCCATTTCATCAAACTTAGATTGCTAAATACCAAAGGCCAAGAGATCTCCGATGCTTTCTATTGGCGATCAAAAGATAAGTATCAGGGTGCATGGACACTCACTGGACCCGCAATCTCTGGTTTTAAGCAGATGAAGGATTTGGCTAAAGCTAAATTGCTGACCAATGCAAAACTGATAGGTAACACGCTAAAAATAGCCATCACTAACCGTTCAAGCTCCCTATCTTTTTTTACACAACTAAAAATCCATCATAGTGATGGAAGTCCGATCAGCGGGACGTTCTATTCTGACAATTTTTTTAATCTGCTACCCAACGAGACTAAAAATGTTACGATAAATATTGATCGAAAAGATACAAAGGATGGTAAATTTAAATTGCTTGTTGGTGGGTACAATGTTGACCAGCAAACCTTAAATTTTACAATTAAATAAATATGTTAAAAAAGCCTTTTTTATCAATTTTCGCAGTGTTAGTGCTCGGCCTTTCGGGCACATGTAAACTGTATGCGCAAGCGAGGATAGATGAACAAGAAGCCATTGGTATTATAACCAGTAGATTGATGGATAGTCAAGCTCAGTTAAAGATAAAAATTGCCACTATAGATACTATTTTTTCAACAATGATGCCTGATGGGAGCTGGTCAGATGTGGAATATGCCGATGCCACAATGGCAAAGTGGAAACCAATGGTGCATCTAGAAAGATTGAAATTGATGGCAATCGCCTACAGAACAGTCGGTCAAAAATATCATGGTCATGAACAATTAAAATCTAAGTTGTTAGCTGGAATTGATTATTTCTTAAAAGTAAACCCGACTTCAAAAAATTGGTGGTTTAGAGATATCGGTGCCCCACAACAAATGATGGGGATACTGCTTTTCTTGAAAGGTAAAATTCCACAGGATCAACTTTTACAATATTCAACTTATCTTAAAGATGCCACGGGTAACGCTGCCCATCGAGGAAAAAATAGATCCTGGGTTTCTGAAATTACAATTTATAAAGGTTGTATTGAGCAGAATTATCAGTTAATCTTAACTGGATTTCAGTCTTTGGCCTCAACCATTTACATAGCCAAGAAACAAGGCGATGAAGGGATCAAAATCGATAACAGTTTTCACCAGCACCATGAACAGTTATACAACGGAGGTTACGGGCTTTCTCTTGCCGAAGATTATATCACTTACATTTCATTAGCTAAAGACACTCCTTTCGACATCGTTTTTACTGAAAACAAAAAGAAGCTTATTTTTGATCTGCTCTTGCAAGGGCATCAATTATTGGGCTATCGCAACAGTATGGATTTCGGTAGTATGGGCCGCAATGTTACCAGACCAAACCAAACACATAACATTAGCACAGATCTAATAGAAAGGGTAAGTAAGATCGACCCAGTACATAAGATTGATTACTTGCAATGGGCAAAACACTTAAAAGGAGAAGCCTTTTCTTCCAACTTTATTGGCAATAAATTCTTTTGGAAATCAGATCTCATGGTTCAACATGGTTCTAATTACTATGTTTCGGCAAAGATAATTTCTAAACGTACACTTGGCACCGAGGCACTAAATTCCGAAAACATCAAAGGCTATTATCTGCCACTTGGAGCTACAAACATTAAAACTAGTGGCCTGGAATACGAAAATATTTTTCCTGTATGGGATTGGACACGTGTACCAGGAACTACGGCCGTACATAACCAAAAGAGCACGATATTAAGTGGCTATTTATATGGTAATAATCAGTTTGGCGGTGGATTAAGCAATGGCAAAGATGGAATCACCGCATTTAGTGCAAGTTATGCCAATGTAGCCTATAAAAAAGCCTATTTTTTTATAGATGGAGTAATGATTTGTTTAGGGTCTGGTATCAGTAGTAATAGGAGTGATGAAGTGCTTACTGCTGTAAATCAATGCGCTAGCATTGGTCAAGTGACCACTAATCTAGGCCTCCTTAAACAACCGATTAATCGAAGAGACAATGTTAAATGGGTTTATCACGATAATGTTGGTTATCAATTTCTTGGAACGAATAAAGTGAATGTCAATCAAAAAATACAGTCAGGCTCATGGAATGACATCAACGCTGCAGAAAGTAAAGCTATACTACATAAAAAGGTTTTTAATCTTTCTGTAAGCCATGGCAATACCCCAAATAATGGAAGCTACCAATATCTGGTTGCTCCAGATCATTCTCTAATCAGCTTTAAAAAATATATTAGCCAAAATCCTTACCAAATAGTTCGGAATGATACGATTGCGCAGGCTGTAAAAAATCAAAAAACGCAACAATATCATGTGGTATATTACGAAAAGGCAAGTGTGGATTTTGGTGATGGGCTGGTAATGAACACCGAAGGGGAAGCACTGGTCAATATCAAAAAAATTGGTAATGAATACATCATAGCCGTAGCAGACCCGATTTATAAACAGCAAGAAATTAAACTCACCATCAACAAAAAGCTAAAAGGTTTGGGCGCAATCATAAGTGGTGACCATACCACAATCACAGTCAATATGCCAACAGCCGATCTGACTGGAAGTACAGTAATCAACAATTATCAAATTTTACCATAAATAACATATATCATTATGTACAAGCAATGCATTTACGGATTTCTTTTACTTTTTGTATCCATTCAAACAATGGGACAACAATCAACTACCAAAGATTCAGTAATCAAAATCATGAATAAAGTAGCCATCTGGCAAATTGGAGAGTTTGAAAAAGGTAAAGTAACCATTCCAAAAACCAATTGGGAAAATGGAGCGCTTTATACTGGTATGGTGGCTTTGCACCATATTGTTGAAAAAAAAGAGTACCGTGATTTTTTGTACAGCATTGGAGAAGGCAATAAATGGGATTTAGGCCCAGTTAGGCTTTTTGCCGATGATTATTGTGTGGCTCAGATGTATACGCAGCTTTATATGAAATACAAAGATCCAAAGATGATCGAAAAGTGGATAGCCCTGGCCGATACCATTGTAGCTCGACCATTTAATGAGCCATTAATGGCTACTCAGAAAAATATCAACCATCGGGAGTGGGCCTGGTGCGATGCGCTCTTTATGGGGCCACCGTCGCTAGCCTATCTCTCTACAGCAAAAAATGATCTTCGATACCTAAATAAGGCAGATTCGCTTTGGTGGAAAACTTCTGCCTATTTATACGACAAGGACGAACATCTGTTTTATCGCGATAGCCACTTTTTTACGCGCAAAGAGGCAAACGGACAAAAGATTTTTTGGTCTCGGGGAAATGGCTGGGTAATGGCCGGTTTAGTAAGGATGATGAACAACATGTCAAAAAACTTTAAAAACAAAAAGAAATACGTGAAGCAATACAAGGAGATGGCAAATCGTATAATAACACTACAGCAGACAGACGGGAGTTGGCATGCATCTTTATTGGACCCCATAACATTTGCAGACAAAGAAACCAGTGGTACAGGATTTTATTGTTATGCCTTAACCTGGGGAATTAACAACGGACTACTATCAGCAAAAAAATACAGGCCAATTGTAGAAAAAGCTTGGCAGGCTCTAGTGTCATCCGTTCATCCAGATGGCAAATTGGGCTATGTGCAAAAAGTGGGTTCGGGACCCATTGCAACTTCTTATGACACCACAAATGTGTATGGCGTAGGTGCTTTTTTACTAGCTGGAAGCGAGTTGTATAAAATGAAATAACTAAAATCCTAACACTACTTCAAGCCCATTACCTATTCCAAAATTTATGCAAAAGAAACATTTTCTTTTTATTGTATTTTCGCTTTTTTTGGCGTTGTCTCTAAACGCTCAAGAATATAATATTCTAAGCTTCGGCGCTGTAGCCGATGGTAAAACCATTAATACCAAAGCCATTCAAACAGCAATTGATCACGCTGCCACACAAGGTGGAAAAGTGGTTGTCCCTGCCGGTGTATTTTTGTCGGGTACGCTTTATCTTAAAAATGGTACCCACATCGTTATTGAAAAAAATGCCGTGCTAAAGGGAAGCCCCTTTTTTAAAGATTATCCAGATAACAAAGTAACTTATCAGAACGCATTTACCCACGAAGGCGGAGTATCTAGAAGTAACAAATCCTTTTTATTTGCTGAACACATTACAGGTATTACCCTTTCTGGTGAAGGAACTATTGATGGCAATGGCGATAGCAAGGAATTTCAGCTTGGAAATGACGATACCCCTCAAAGTCGTCTTCGTCCCTGTATGTTGCTCATTATCGACTCGAAAAAGATCACTTTAAACGGACTTCATCTAACCAATTCTGCTTATTGGATGCAAAATTATTTGGGCTGTGATGATTTAAAGCTGATCGGATTAAATATCTATGCACACAGCAACTATAATCAGGATGCGATGGATATTGATGCAAAAAATGTATTGGTAGAAAATTGCAAGATAGATGTAGATGATGATGGAATCTGTTTCAAAAGCCACGATGGAGAAAGGGCTGTCGAAAATGTGGTAGTTCGCAATTGCGATGTAGGTACAAACTGCAACGCCATTAAGTTTGGCACATTATCTATTTGTGCATTTAAGAACTTTAAGATTTCTGATATAAATATTCACAAAGCTTCTGCAGATCATATTCGCCAGTGGCAAAAGAACTTGAAATTTATTGGCTTGCCCACAACGGTAATCTCAGGAATCGCCTTAGAATCTGTTGATGGTTCTTTGATTGAAGATATAAATATCAATAATGTTAGGATGCAAGATGTACAAACACCAATATTTATAGTACTTGGCAATCGGGGTAGAAATCAGGCCGCTGGACAAAATTTCTATGACGTTTCTACCGTAACTTCGGCAAAAATAGGTCGTATTTCAAATATCAATATCAGTAATGTAACCGCTAGTAGTTACAGCAAAATGTCGAGTTCAATTACGGCATATCCAGGGCAATATATAGAGAATGTAAAGCTAACAAATGTTGTTTTAGATGATATGGGAGGCGGAACAAAGGAAGAAAGTGAGATGGTTTTACCGGAAAATTCTAAAGCCTATCCAGAAAATAGGATGTATGGCTTAGTATATCCGGCCAGCGGATTATTTATTAGGCACGCAAAAGGGATTGAACTAAACAATGTTAAACTTGTAGTTCGCAACGTTGATTACCGATCGACCATTGTATTTGATGATGTGATGAACAGTAAACTCTCCGCTGTTAATTTAATAGCACCAAAAGGGAAAAAAGCGGCAATAACACTTGTGAAGTGTAAAAATATAAACATCGACAAGCCTAAATTTAATACACAAAATAGTCCTTTGGTGGCTTTGAAAGGGACCGCCGAAAAAGATGTTTCTATTTCAGGTTTAAAGAAATTTAAAAATTGGATCGTCAATTAACTAGATATATCAGCACTTCTAGATCCCACTTTTTCCTTATCTAGTGTTGATTTTGTACGTCAATTTGCACGAAAAGTATTAGTATACAGCAAAGATGTATGCATATCTTTGGTGATAAGCAGGATTGATTAATGGCACTTGAACGTGCTTATTGTCATTTTTCGCTTCAATAACCAACCAAATATAATTTAACTTTTATGATAGGAAATTTTCAAAGATGATTCTTTCGTTAAGTTCATTTAAACTGCCGAAAAAGATGCCGCTATCTGCAAAAAAGAAGGCATATCTAATTTAGCCCGTCTAGTACGGACCTATTTACAAACTAATCAAATATCAACTATGTTTAAAGATTTACTAAAACGTGTAAGTGGTTATCATCACTTATGTCAAACGTCATTTTTGGCCAAACTCTTTTCAATTTTGGTGATGACAGCGTATTTTTCACCCATAGCTGCCCAGTCGACATCCTCGCCAAAGCAAATTATAGGAAATGTAAAAGATACAAAAGGATTGCCCATACCCGGTGTCGGCATTAAAGAAAAGGGAACCCAGACATCAACCCAGACAGATTCAAACGGTAGTTTCAAGTTAACGGTAAGTGGGGAATCTGCCGTGCTCACCGTTACATTTATCGGCTTTCAAACACAAGAAGTAACAGTTGCTGGAAAAAATAACCTTGACATCGTTCTACTTGAAGGTAACATTACTTTAAATGATGTTGTAGTAGTTGGTTATGGCTCGCAGCGTAGAAAGGACGTAACTGGTGCCATTTCATCCATTAGCGAAAAGACATTAAGAGAAGTGCCGGTAACCAATGCGCAACAATTGCTAGAAGGGCGTGTAGCTGGCGTTTATGTTAGCCAAGGTTCTAATCGTCCGGGTGCACAGCCTACGGTAAGATTAAGAGGTAATCGATCTATTACTGCAAGTAACAATCCACTTTATGTAATTGACGGTATTCCAACCAATGATGGTTTCAATGATATTAATCCGAATGACATCGTTTCTATGGATGTGCTTAAAAGTGCATCAGCAACTGCAATTTATGGTTCTAGAGGAGCAAATGGAGTAATCGTTATTACAACTGCACGCGGTAAACAGAGACCAAATGGGCAACCACAAGTTAAATACGATACCTATTTTGGAAAAACAGTCATCAACAGACAAATCCATGTGCTAACCGGTCCTGAATTTGCTGAAATGCGCCGGGAAGGATTTCGAAACATTACACCAGTTGGTTATAATGATGCTGATCCTGTAGGATCAGATGCGAAAATTTTTAATGCAGATGAACTAGCCGCACTACAAAATGGTACGTTTACTGACTGGCTGGATGCAGTGACCCAGAATGGTTTTCAGCAAAATCACCAATTAAGTATACTTGGCGCATCTCCAACTACACGTTATAACCTTTCCCTAGGTTACTTCAAGGACGAAAGTTATATCAGAACGCAAGATTTAACGAGGTATAGCTTACGTGTAAACCTAGATCAAGATATTGGTTCTCATATAAAAGTTGGAGTTTCCATGCTAGGATCATATTCCTTAGGAAATGGAAATGGGCTAAATCCAATTCCAACCGCAGTGCAATTCTCTCCCTTGGTAAACCCTTATCTTGCCAACGGCGAAGTTAACCCCAAACCAGGAACTGTATCCGTTTTATATAATCCGCTAATGGATTTGATTCCTGGAACGGTAATCAGGGACGAAAAAAGAACCCGTTTATTGGCCAGCTTTTATACTGAGGCAGAAATTCTATCAGGATTAAAACTCAGGGTTAACTTTGGTCCAGATTTAACCAATGCGAGATTTGGTAGTTTTGATGCCATGAACAGTGGTTCTCAACAAGGTAAACTAGCTAGAGCAAGCACAAGTAATGACTATATCTTCTCCTATACCCTCGAAAATCAAATCAATTACGATAAGCTTTTTGGTAAACATCGGCTAGGGGTTACCGGGCTTTATAGTATTCAACAGCGCATAAGGGAAACTGGATCGGCAAATGCGGATGCTTTACCTGTAGAAACCGTAACCTATCAAAATTTAGGGTCTGGAACAGCTACAACAATGGCCAGCGATTATTCCAGATTCAATATCCTTTCTTATATGGGCCGGATCAATTATGCCTTTGATGATAGGTTTTTACTTACTCTCGTGGCTCGTGCCGATGGGTCTTCAGTGTTTGCACCAGGCAATAAATGGGGCTTTTTTCCATCCGTAGCGGTAGCATATAACCTCATCAATGAAAGTTTTGTCAAAAATATCAACTTCTTGAGCAATCTTAAAATCAGGGCAGAGTATGGAAGAGTGGGTAACACAGGTATCAATCCCTACTCGACGCTTTCACTACTTTCTCGAACTAATTATGAATTTAATGATGTACCCGCTCTCGGTTGGCGTCCATCATCAATCCCAAATCCTAACCTTAAATGGGAAACAACTGAATCTTATAATTTAGGTCTTGATTTTGGACTTTTCAAAGATCGAATTACAGGTGCATTAGAAGCTTATCGCAGTAGAACGTACGATTTGCTGCTTCCTTATGCTATTCCCAACTCAACTGGCTTTAGCTCGGTAACTACCAACATCGGAAGTACTCAGAATACGGGATTCGAATTTACGCTGTCAACCAAGAACATAGTAGGTGATAAATTTCAATGGAGCAGTGACATAACCGGTGCCTATAACAGCGAAAAAATTCTAGAACTATCAGCCGGTAAGGTTGATGATATTGGGAGTGGTCGTTTTATAGGATCGCCAATCAACGTTTATTATGATTATAAAAAGATAGGCATCTGGCAAGCAGGAGAAACACAAGCCTCGCAGTATGGTTCGGCTATTGGCCAGATTAAAGTAGAAGACCTTAACGGTGATGGAAAAATAACCGCTCTGGATCGGACAATCTTGGGCAGCCCAACGCCAAAATTTACCTACGGCTTTAACAATAGATTTACCTATGGCAACTTCGATTTAGGAATTTTTGTAGTTGGTGTTGCCAATAAAATGATGACCAGTACTTTCCACACCAGCGGTAACAATACCATTGCATTTGGTGGATCATATAATGTGGTCACTTCAAATTATTGGACGCCAAGTAACCCTACCAATGCTTATCCTAGACCAATTTCAGGTACAAATGGAGCTACAGGGGTAGTATTTGGGAGTACATTGAAGTATTTTGATGGCGCATTTTTGAGGATCCGTAATGTTAATTTAGGCTATAACCTTCCCAAAGCATTTGCCTCAAAAATTAAAGCCGAAGGAGTTAGATTATACTTTAATGTTACCAACCCTTATGTGTTTTCATCTTATGTACAAAAAGAAAAAGGAACCGATCCTGAAATTACAGACAATCCAAGTACCATCAATTACCTCTTCGGTTTAAATGTTAGATTTTAATAAAAGATCATGAAAAAAATATTATTATTGACCTTGTCGGTCATCACATTAATTTCATCTGGTTGTAAAAAGCTTTTAGATGAAGATGTTAAGTCGCAGATATCTGGATTATATCTCAATACCCCAGCTGGTTTGGAAGATGGGGTACGTGGTTGTTATTCCTATCTTCGTAACTGGTATGGTGGACAAAGTCCAGCTTGGTTAACCGTATTTGGAACTGATGAATATCAAAATGGTGGAGCAGATGTTACTTTTCCTAACTACACCACAAACTTAAATCCAGCAAATGGCGTGGTTAGAGATGTCTGGAATGCCATGTATTTGGGCATCAATACCTGTAATTCGGTAATTGAGGCTGCACCAGCAGTAACAGGTATGGATCCAGCGTTAAAGAATAGACGAATTGCAGAAGCTAGGTTTTTGAGGGCTCATTACTATTTTTTATTGGTGCAGCAATTTGGCCCAATACACATCACATTAAAACCAACAACCGAGGCAGACAACAGCGCGAAAAGATCTCCAATAGCCGATGTCTACAAGGTAATTATAGACGACCTAAATTTTGCGGTTGCTAATTTATCGGCAACAACAACAGACTATGGTCGGGTAACCATTCCAGTTGCCAAACATATGTTGGCGAAAGTTTATTTAACAAGGGCTGGGGGGGTAGCCAAACAACCTACAGATTATGATCAGGCCGCCACAATAGCAAAAGACGTAATTGCAACAGGCGGATATAAGTTGGTTGATAATTTTTCTGACCTTTTTGCCCAACCTTTAAAGCCAAATAGCGAAATTATGTTTGCCTGCCAATATAGCACTAGTATCGTTACAGGCGGTTTTGCTTCCAATACCTCATGTTTTATGTTTACTCCAGGTTACGAATTGGCGGGCATGGTTCGCGACTTGGCAAATGGGCGTCCCTTTGGTCATTTCCGTCCAACTGATTGGATGTTGCATCTGTATAATCAAACTGCAGATAGTCGTTATGACAAGACATTTAAATTTGTTTGGTATTGTAATAGGCCTGGTACTTATACAATTAACAGTAAGACAGTAAATATTAAAAAGGGCGATACCTGTATTGCAGCTTTTGATTATGAACTCACGCCAACTGAGCGCGCCAAGAAGAATTATCACGTTGCTACACCAAGTACTTACGGATCTGGCCAATGGCCAATGAACAAAAAATACATGGACTCGCTTCGAGTAGGTTTAAATGATGCCAGTGGTAAAGATTTTACGATCTACCGTCTGGCCGAAACTTACCTGATTGCCGCAGAAGCACTAATCATGACCAACAAGCAAGCCGAAGCCGCAGATTTAATCAATATTTTGAGAACACGTTCAATTAAAGCCGGCGCAACACCAGCAGAAACGGATGCGAATAAACTGGCGATGACAGTAACCGCTGCAGATATGAATCTTGATTTTATTTTAGATGAGCGTGCGAGAGAATTATCTGGAGAATGGACTAGATGGACTGACCTGGTGAGAACAGGTAAACTGATAGAAAGGGTTAATAAATATAATCCTGTAGCCAAGCTTACCATTAAACCGTTCCACATACTACGCCCAATTCCTCAAGATCAAATAGATAGGACTAAAGATGCGGCTGTTAATTTTCCACAGAACGAAGGATATTAATTTATATTAGGTTTTGACAGTGTGCCCATCTGGGTGCACTGTTTTTTTATGATGCTAAATTTGTGGATTACAGCTCAGGTTCATTACTTTACAATTCGAGGCAAAAAAAATAAATAAAATGAAGTTAAAGTTCCTATTCTTATTGTCGTGCTTTTTTGCTTTTGCAGCAAACGGTCAACAGTTGTTAAGCCAAACCTTAACACCAAACTATCTTAGAACGGAATATAAAGTTGATCCTTTCATTGATGAGGCCCATCCGCGTTTAAGTTGGGAACTGCTCTCAGCACAGCCTAATCAGCTTCAAACAGCATACCAAATTGTAGTAGCTCCAACTATTATCGATTTGGAAAAAGGTTCAACATGGAATTCGGGAAAAGTTAAAGGAAATACAACCAATCAGATCGAATTTAACGGAAGGAAGCTTCAATCATTAAAAAAGTATTACTGGAAAGTACGGAGCTGGGATAAGGATGGAAAAATAGGGCAGTGGAGCAAAATTGCAACTTTTGAAACCGGATTGCTCCATCAGCAATGGCAGGCAAAATGGATCGGCATTGAACAACCATCAACCAACAAAACTTACTTTTTGCCTCCAGCATCTTATTTTAAAAAGGAACAAAACCTAAACAAAAAAATAACAAGGGCCAGATTATATGTCACCGCTTTAGGATTGTACGAGTTTAACATCAACGGAAAAAAGATTGGCGACGAATACTTTGCTCCAGGTTGGACAGATTATAGCAAGCGTGTTTACTACCGGGCATTTGATGTAACCAAATATGTAAAAATCGGCTCGAATAATTTTAGCGCAGTACTTGCACCTGGTTGGTATGCAGGTTATATCGGCTATGCCGTATTTGTAAAAAGTCCGAAAACACATCAATATTATGGTAAAGTGCCAATGCTAATGGCACAAGTTGTAGTAGATTATGCCGATGGCACACACCGAATTATCGGCACTGACCAGACCTGGAAAAGCGGTACCGGCCCCATTTTAGAAACAGATATCTTGCAGGGCGAAACCTACGATGCCAGATTGGAACAAGCTGTTTTTAAAAATGCAAAAGTGCTAAATCAACTGCATAATTCCGTAATTCCAATACAAAGTGAAATACCAAAAGAAGTTCAACTTTATCCGGGAGATCCCGTTAAAATAGTTGAAGAAATTAAACCCATTGGCATTACTAAAAAAGGAAGTGCACATTACATCATAAACTTCGGACAGAATTTTGCTGGTGTAATAAGGCTCCAAGTAAAGGGTAAAGAAGGTAATGAAGTTGTGTTGAAATATGGAGAAATGTTGTTTCCAGATGGTTCATTAATGATTGAAAACTTGAGAAAAGCAAGAGCTACTGATAGTTATATTTTAAAAGGAGACCCCAATGGCGAAATGTGGCAGCCACAATTTACCTACCACGGTTTTCAATATGTTGAAATCAAGGGAGTAGAAAATGTAACGAGTACAACCTTAACGGGATTGGTGATGAGTTCAGCAACGGCAAAGACAGGGACTTTGATGACCGACAATCCAATGATCAACAAATTGTACAGCAATATCTTGTACACTCAACAGTCCAATTATTTTGATGTGCCAACCGATTGTCCGCAACGCGATGAACGTTTGGGCTGGACCGGCGACGCACAAATCTATATCAAATCTGCCGCTTATAATTCAGACATCGCCTCATTTCATACCAAGTGGATTACAGATTTAAATGATGCACAATTCAATAATGGAGCTTTCCCTATTTACGCACCAATGCCGAAAAAGGATGATGTTGCCACCATTAGGGCATCTGATCGATTTTCGCCCGGCTGGGCAGAAGCAGGAATCATTTGTCCATACACCATTTATAACATGTATGGCGATACAAAAATCCTGCATTCGAGCTGGCCGTTTATGGTTAAATACATGGATTTTTTAGAAAGCAAAGCTGGAGGACAATATTTTTTTACAGAAAGTACATTTGGAAACATTAGTCCCAAAGGTGGTTTTGGCGATTGGTTATCCATTGGAAAAAAAACGCCACCAGATTTATTAGCTAGCTTATATTATGGTTATTGTGCAGGACTGATGGCCGAGATGGCGAAAGCGATAGGAAAAAATGTGGAAGCAGAAAAGTTTGGATCCTTAAAAGAGAAAATAAAAACGGCTTTTAAAAAACATTACACCCATGAAGATGGTAAATTTAAAACAGATTCTTCGGCCTATGGAAATGGAGCTGGATATGTTGATGGGAAACTGGGCTTTGACGGACACACACAGACCGCTTATGCAAATGCCATTTATATGGATATGCTGAGCGATAAAAACAAACAACAAGCCGGTGTTTTTTTAACTGAATTGCTTAAAGCAAATGATTACAAACTCACTACCGGATTTTTGGGTTTCAAGCCCTTGATTCCAGCTTTATCGATTGTCGGGAATACCGAATTGGCTTATCAATTATTGTTGGACGAAAGATATCCTTCACTCGGTTTTGAAGTTGTAAATGGTGCAACAACGATTTGGGAACGATGGAATAGTTTTACCAAAGACAAAGGTTTTGGAAATAATGCCTCCATGAATTCATTTAACCATTATTCCTTTGGCGCAGTTAATGAATGGATGTTCGAAAGTATGGGCGGTTTAAAAACTGATGCCCCTGGTTTTAGGACCTTTATAATCAAACCTGAAATTGCATCGGTTGGAATTACAAGTGCGAATATCACTTACCGATCGATAAACGGAATGATTGCTAACTCCTGGAAAAGAAAGGCAAACATTTATACGCAAGAAACCACAGTGCCAGCAAACACAAGAGCAACAATATTTCTCCCTGCGAAATCCATAGCAAGAGTTACATTGAACGGAAATTTATTATCGACCATTAAAGGAATTAAAATCGGTGCCCTTGCCAATGGTTCCATCGAAATTAATGTAGGTTCGGGAAAATACCAGTTTAAATCTGAGCTGTAGGATTGATGCAGTTGATATACTATTTAATAACCGCCAATAACCAGAAATGAGAAAGATAATTATTTTAATACTACTTGTTTGCTCAATGCCACTTAGGCCGCTTGCCCAATTGAAAAAAAATAGGGAAACAATTGAACGCAATTATATTACGCCTGTTAAAATCATATGGCAGCGCGGAAATATTAAAAATGTGGAGAAGATATTAAAGCCAGGTAATGGACAAGCAGTTCTCCCTACCAATGATCTTTGTTTGTTTAAAAGCACTTCCAATGAGAGCGCGGCCATTTTGCTCGATTTTGGAAAGGAAATTCATGGTGGCGCTCAAATTGTGACAGGGCTAATGAAAAGTAAGGTTCCGGTAAAAGTTAGATTGAGGTTTGGCGAATCGGTGAGTGAAGCGATGTCTGATATTGACGTTAAAGGTGCAACAAATGACCATTCTTTACGGGATTTTATAATTGAATTACCTTGGTTGGGGAAAATTGAGGTGGGTAATACTGGGTTTAGGTTTTTAAGGATCGATGTTGTAGATACCTCTTCAGAATTGTTGATCAAAGAGATTAGGGCAATAGCAGTGCAGCGAAATCTCAAATACATAGGTTCGTTTAATAGTAGCGATGAAGAACTTAATAAAATATGGAAAACTGGAGCTTATACCGTTCATCTGAATATGCAAGAATATCTTTGGGATGGTATAAAGCGAGATCGCCTAGTATGGGTTGGAGATATGCACCCAGAAGTGTCAGCCATTAAAACCGTTTTTGGTTATAGTGAGGTAGTCTCCAAAAGTTTAGACTTAGCTCGCGATATTACACCGCTTCCACAATGGATGAATGGTATCAGTACCTACTCGATGTGGTGGATTATTATCCATCGAGATTGGTATCTTCAAAATGGCGATTTGACCTACCTAAAACAGCAACGGGCCTACCTACTTCCATTATTAAAACAATTGGCTGCAGAAATTGATGAACAAAATCGCGAAAAATTAACCGGAAATAGGTTTTTAGATTGGCCTTCGTCTAAAAATGACCCAGCTATACATGCAGGCTTACAGTCAATGCTGATTATGGCTCTTGATGCGGGAAGCTATCTTTGTACTGTTTTGGGTGAGAAAGCTGCAGCAGCCCAGAGTAAGGTTGCCATTGTTAAACTAAAAAAACATATTCCTGATGTTGCCGCATCTAAACAGGCTGCGGCATTACTGTCGCTGAGTGGCCTGATGGATGCTCAAAAAGCAAATAACGAAGTACTAGCAATTGGTGGAGCAAAAGACTTTTCTACCTTTTTTGGCTATTATATGCTAGAAGCAAAAGCGAAAGCTGGGGATTATCAAGGTGCTGTAGACGCCATTAAACAATATTGGGGAGCAATGCTTAAACTTGGGGCAACCACGTTTTGGGAAGACTTTAACCTAGATTGGGTTAAAGATGCTGCAGGGATTGATAACTTAGTACCTGCTGGAAAAAAGGATATCCACGGAGATTTTGGTGCTTACTGTTACATTGGACTTAGGCATAGCCTTTGTCATGGGTGGTCTGCTGGACCAACGGCCTGGCTTACCAATCACGTATTGGGTGTGAAAATTATGGCACCTGGCTGTAAAAAGATCCAGATTGTACCGCATCTGGGAAATCTTAAATTCGCCGAAGGAACCTATCCAACTCCCTATGGTATAATTAAGATCAAACACGTTTTACAATCGAATGGTAAAATCAAAACTACCGTGTCTGGCCCAAAAGAAGTTGCCATTACCTATAAGCCGCTTTCCTAGTCAAAACGTATAATAGTTTTACAGTGTTCCCTCCACAACTATGAATGCAATGGTAATGTTATTTTGGTATTATATTATGCTTGGAATGTATTAGCATCTGTAGTAGAAGTGCTTTAGTTTTGTTTAACTAACCAAATTAAATCACAAGCTAATTTTTCTGAAGAACTCGATAATTGGCGGTTTTTGTCTAAAACCAATAGCTATGAACCAAAATCTACATCTAAAATTACTGGGCTTGATATTTTGCCTAAGCAGTGCCCAATTTTGCTGGAGCCAAACCTTGCTTTCACTAAATAAAACAACAACAGCTTCTACAACAGAAGGCACCTTTAATGCTTCGCTGGCCACAGATGCTTCTGGCACCACGTTCTGGTCTTCACAATCTGCAGATAATAAACAATGGCTTACCGTAGATTTGGGCGTAGCCTGTGATGTAGATAAGCTACAAATCAAATTTGCAGATGGACGTTATGCGGTTACATTCGATATTGTATTTTCTTTAGATGGAACAACGTGGGATACCGTTCGTACCATCCCACCCACAAATACAAGTGCTGTGCTTTGGGTCAATGGTTTGCCTGGCGTTGCTAGATATGTGAGGTTTAGTGGTCGTGAGAAAGCAAATCCTGCCGGTTATCGTATTGCTGATTTTAAAGTGTATGGCTATGCCACTTCTAGCGTAGCAAAAAAAACAGCGATGGACAGTGTTTCAAACCGATTGAACAGAGGATACATTGGTGAAACAGAAAATTTAAGCACTTGGCTTACCTCAATGCAAGCAAATGGGAAGTGGCCCAATGTACCACCCGCAGGCCAGCCAAGTGTCCCCGGCCAGATGAATTACGGTGGCACCGGATGGACATCTCACGCCTTGCGTTTGATGCGGCTAGCGCGGGCCTATCGTACGCCGAGTAATGTTCTGTACAATAATTCGCAAGTTCCAGCTAAACTGATGTTGGGTTATAGGCACTTGATTGATGCGCATTATACCTCTCCCACAAATTGGCATGATACCACCGTAAGAGTGCCAAATAATTTGATTATTGGGCTGATGATGATGAAAGGTGCACCAGGTTTCTCAAAAGATTCGTTATTTCTATATGCGCATTATATATTAGATGATATCGATAACGCCAGCCACAAAGGCGTCAATAGAACATGGGTTGCCGGTATTGTTGCACGGAAAGGACTTGTTTTAGATCGTTATCAAGTTGCTGAAAGAGGATTTTTAAATGTAGGGATAGCAATGGACCTTGCGGGTTCAAGTGTAGAGGAGGGCATAAGGAACGATGATAGCTTCCATCAGCATCGGAGTCAAATTCAAAACTGGAGTTACGGAGAGTTTATGATTATTGATGCAGTAAGTTACATCAGGGCGTTGGAAGGGACAATGCTTAGTCCAACCATTACCTCAACCCAACGGCAAAACCTAAGAAATATGATGTTAGGAAGCTCGCAACTGCTTGGCTATCGAAATGCGGTTGATTTTGGAACAGTTGGTCGGGCGATATCCGGAGCTGGCGCCACAGCAAATATTAGCAGTAGTGTTTTGGACGTGCAAAAGTTAAATGACCCTTCGTTCGCAGCACAATACGACGCCTGGAAAAATAACCTTACCGGTGGAGCATTTCCAGTAATCGGTGCAAAGTTTTTCTGGAAATCTGCAATGTTGACTAGCCATGGTGCCAATTTCTACCTTTCGGCCAAAGTAATGTCAACACGAGTTCGGGGCACAGAATCGTATAGCGGAGAAAACTTAAAGGGCTACAATCTTCCACTGGGTGCCACTAACATTATGACAACCGGTGATGAGTACTACGATGTTTTTCCAACTTGGAATTGGTCGAGAATTCCGGGAACAACATCAGAAATGAGCGAAACAGCAGCTTCAACCGCTACTGGTTTTAAAGAAGGCTACTTGTATGGTTCGAATGTTTTTGGAGGTGGCCTATCAGTTAATGAGGCTGGAATTTTAGCCTATGAACATACCGACTACAAAGGTGTTACAGCGAAGAAGGCCTACTTTTTTATGGAAAATATGATGGTTTGTCTAGGAAATGGCATTACTGCTGCCAAAAGCAACGAGGTGGTAACTACGGTAAACCAAACTAAATCTGTAGGCACTATTACCTACAATAATCCATCAATCACCTTAACCGTAGATTCAATCAGCTCCAATACCCTAAACTGGGTACACCATAACAATGTAGGGTATCTTTTTCCATCAGGTGGATACATGAGCTTAACCAATAAAAATCAATCGGGTTCTTGGAGTAGCATTAACACTAAAGCATCATCTACTGTGCTAAATACACTGATGTTTAATTTGTATGTGAGGCACAGTGCAACACCGACAAACCGAAGCTACTATTACATTGTAGCGCCCAATAAACAGGCCAGTGACATGACGGTCCTTGCCGCTAATCATGGTTTTGTGGTAGAAAGCAATACAGCTAGCATCCAAGCTATAAAGCATACAGGTACGAATCAGTACGGCGTCATTTTTTACGCACCAGGCCAAATCACCATAGATGGATTGTTGATCAAGTCTGATAAAAAAGCAATTGTGCTCATCCGAAAATACACCTCAAGCTACAGGCTTACCGTGGCCGACCCAGAATACACAGGTGCTACAATTAAAATAACCTTGAATCAAAATCTTAGTGGTACCGGAGCTGTCTATGCATCTGGACAAACGGTAATCACCGTGCCCCTAGGCTCTGGAGAAGAAAAAGGAAAGCCAGTGAATGGACATTACACCATCAATTCAACCTCATTTGCAGCTCAAGCATCCAGTAACGGTTCCTTAATTAAAAAAGAGGGTATTGAAACAATAACTATATATCCAAATCCTGTAACGCAGACGCTAACCGTTTCAGGCATTTCACAACGAGCCGTAATTGCTGTATATGATGTTCTAGGGCGTAAATATGGTAGTGCAGTAGGGAATAGTATAGATGTAAGTGGACTATCCAAAGGGATTTATCTGCTTAAAATAAATGAGGAAGGCAAGCTAATCACGAAAAAATTTATTAAAGAATAGTTCAGCCACCCATCTCTTAACAGTAAAGTATGCTTTAATAAAATTTGCGTTTAATTTATTAAGGACTTCATGTAATTAAATTTTTATTTGAAAAACAAATACTTGGACACAAACCAAAACCTATCTTTAACTTCATGTCAGTGGGTTAAAATAACTCTTTTTAATTAATAAATGATGAAGGTAAAATCGAAACTGCTTATTTCCATGTTGCTGATCACGTTCATGGGATCAAGTTTTGCCCAAGAAAATATTTTGCCGCCTACGGGTTTAATGTGTGATTTAGTTTCTGGAACTAACTTTCAATCTATGAATGGTTACCCAATTAACTATTCAAACTCAAACGTCACAAATAAAAATGTACAATCAATATTGATTTTTAACAAAACCCCAGCGTTTAGTTGGGAATTGAAATCAGATTTAGGGGGGGTGGTACAAGTGGCATATCAAATTTTAGTCTCCGATCAACTTGAACAGTTAAATCAAGGTATTGGAAATATTTGGGATTCTGGAAAAAAGATAAGTTCAAAATCAACCGGAATCCTATTTAATGGTGATACGCTAAAGCCTAATCTATACTATTATTGGAAAGTTAGGGTGTGGAATGGTAAAAATGAAGTTAGCTCGTATTCAGGTGTATCTTCTTTTCTAACAAGCGATGAATTAGCTGACTATAAAAACCCTGCTTACCCGCTGCAAATTACCGAGCAACAACCTGTAGCGCTAAAAACAATAGGCAGAAATTATCTGGCTGATTTTGGAAAAGACGCCTTTGCACAATTGAAACTGCAACTTTATTCAAAAACTGGAAACGATACAATAATTGTGCGTATAGGCGAAATCCTAGATGCAACTGGAAAAATTAACCGTAAGCCACCGGGGAAAATTCGTTATGCACAGTATTTTTTAACGCTTAGCAAAGGATTACATACCTATAAAATTAACATCAATAAGGATTTATACAATACTAGGCCCGTTGCTATAAAAATGCCTGATTATATTGGCGAAGTTACACCATTTAGGTATTGTGAAATTCAAAATTACAATCACCCTTTACAGTCCAGCGCACTTACTAGGTTGGCTGTACATTATCAATTCAATGATGAAAGCTCATCCTTCCATAGTTCAGATTCGACATTAAATGCAATATGGGATCTCTGTAAATACTCCGTCAAGGCAACATCTTTTTTAGGGATTTACGTAGATGGCGACCGAGAACGAATTCCCTATGAAGCAGATGCGTACATTAATCAATTGAGTCATTACGCGGTCGACAAGGAGTTTACAATGGCGCGTAACTCACACGAATACCTGATTACACATCCTACATGGCCTACGGAATGGAATCTTCAATCTGTTTTAATGGCATGGAATGATTATTTATATACCGGAGATCTTCGCTCTGTAGCGCATTATTACAAAGATCTTCAAGCTAAAACGCTAAGCTCATTAACAGATTCCACTGGCTTGATCAGTACCTTAAATGGCAAACTAACCGATGAAGTCAAGCAATCACTACATCTTGTAGATGGGAAACTAAAGGATATTGTTGACTGGCCACTTTCTACCGAAACAGATGGTTTTGTGTTTACAACATACAATGCGGTAGTTAATGCATTCCATTACAGAACACTTGTAATAATGGAGAAACTTGCACTAGACCTGGGGAAAAGTGCTGATGCTGAAATGTATCGGAAAAAATCTGCTGCTTTTAAAGTTGCATTCCAAAAAATGTTCTTCGATAAAAATCGAAATGTGTTTGTTGATGGAATAGGAACTGATCATGCTTCTTTACATGCTAATGCTTTTGCGCTGGCGCTAGGCTTGGTAGAGCCAGAACATATAAATAATGTCATGGCATTCATCAAATCCAGGGGAATGGCTTGTAGTGTTTATGGAAGCCAGTTTTTACTGGATGGTATTTATGATGCTAATGACGGTGGTTATGGATTTTCATTGCTTACTTCCAAAACAGACAGGAGCTGGTACAATATGATCAAAGTTGGTAGTACAATTACTTTAGAAGCTTGGGATAATAAATACAAACCCAATCAGGACTGGAATCACGCATGGGGGGCTGCTCCTGCAAATATTATTTCGCGTAAATTGATGGGCATTGAACCAATTGCTCCGGGATGGTCAGTTATAAGTGTGAAACCTCAAATTGCAAATTTGGAAAACGCAAGCATTGTTGTTCCAACAATTAAGGGCCAAATAACCGCCGCTTATACCCAAACAACCGATTTATTTATAATGGACATCGAAATTCCGGCAAATACTTGGGCGCAGGTTCATCTTCCGCTAAAAAATGAGAAGAAATACGAAGTGCTGTTAGATGATATGCCAATACAGACCATAAAAGTAGGAAAGGCAACGGTTGTTTCTAAACTGGGTTCCGGTAAACATATACTTAAAATCAGCTATACAAATTAAATAAGGAAAATTTTTGCATAAATTTTAACTACTCCACAAGGATGCCTTGGCAAATGATACATCTTCAATTATCCATCATACATCACCTTCCAACCTTCAACCTGCCAACCTTATAGCGTACACGGATTTGAGGCGGACTTGACAGCGACTTAACTTAAGCTTTAGTCTTTAAGCTTTGAGCTTGAAGAAAACTAACTTATCCCGAACTAATGTTAAAATTATGAATTAGCAGAGCTACTGCTTTGAACATGTGACCAAAATTTGCATTCATTGGAAAGCTAGAACGTCAATGGAAAAAGATGTGGAGATAATTTTTTCACCCTGAATATCAATCATATTTGGGTGTTGTAGCTATATCTGATTGAATTTCTTAGGTGGAACCTATCGAAATATGTATCTTTGAAGCCTCGTCAAAGGAGACCACGTGGGCTGAAATGATTCACTTATCTCAGACAAATGACATTGAAGATGAGTAAATAATGCGAAAGTAGCTCAGTTGGTAGAGCACGACCTTGCCAAGGTCGGGGTCGCGAGTTCGAATCTCGTCTTTCGCTCTAAATGCCTTCCTACCAGGAAGGCATTTTTTGCATTAACTAAATTTGCTCATCTAGACTGAATTCCCCACATAAGTTGTTGAAACGAAAAGTTTGGATCACGCATTTCTAGTTCGTTCTTGCTTGATTCTGCTTGTGCTGCTATTGCATAAACAAACATTTGTTTTTCGTAATCGTCTATAGCACTTTGTATATTCTCAAATCGTCCACACGTAAGATTGTCAGATAAAATTAAAGTGTCCATTAGTCCAATATTCACGCCCTGTCCCGCAAAGGGTGGCATTAAATGGCCTGCATCTCCAATTAATGTTATTGGCAATGGGCGATTGGTTTTCCAAGGTTTGTCCAACGGGAACTTTCTTATTGGCAATCCAACAAAAAAAGTAGTTGAACGGATCAATTGTTTGAATGCTTCACCCCAATGTGAAAACCTAGTTAACAGAAATTCAATAATATTTTCGGTATGCTGAAAGTCTAAACCTTTTACATTATTCCATTCTTTTGGTTTTTCAAATATAATACCATAAGATAAAGCACGGTCGTTAAAAGGATTTGCTACCAATAGATTTCCTTGGTGTGCAGTCATTAGCCTATTACCATTGCAAAGGTGAAAGAAATCAGGACAATTAATTTCTGGTTGATAAATATCGCCCTGGATAATAAAAGTACCTGTTTCTTCAACTTCGCTGTCAGAAACAAATTTTCTTGCCTTTGACATTCCGCCATTGGCTATGATTACAATGTCTGCAGTTGTACTAGGTCTATTTTCAAAACCCAAGATCCATCTTCCATTTTGTTCTTCAAGATCAGCCAATTTCCTATCCCATACAACGGTATCTTTTTTTAAACTGTCGAATAGCATTTTTCTTAAAGCATTTCTGTTTATTTCTGGATTGTCAAAACGGTTTTCAGGTGTTGGATTTCTTGTAGATAGAATATTTCCCTTTTCGTCAGCGAAATTTATTCCCATAGGTAATGCCAAGTCATAATAAGTTTGTAGCAAGCCCGCTTTTTTCAACGCTTCTTGCCCTGAACCTTTATGTAAGTCAAGTGTTCCACCCCAAATCCTAGCTTTTGGGTCTTTATCTCTCTCGTAAGTCGTTACATCTACTCCTTTTTGTTGAAGTAGGCTTGCCATTGTTAGCCCAACTGGACCTGCACCGATAATAGCAACTTTTTTATTTCGTAGCAGCATAGATTAATATCAATTTATGTTTACAAAATTATTTCTTATCAATGACCGAAAATTGTAAAAATCGGCTGTTCTCATTTTTGTAAAGATCTTTGGGAGAAACACCTGAGTGCTTTTTAATTTCTTTGATGAAATGTGACTGATCGTAAAAGTTAAGTTGTGGAGATAGTTTTCCTTCTTTGATGGGAGAGAGTGAGGCTTGGAAACGAAGAATATTGCAATATGCTTTTAATGAAAGCCCGAACCGATGGTTGAAATACTGGTTTATTTGCCTAGAACTCCAGAATACTTTTTCAGAAAGTTCTTTTACAGTCATTTCACCATTGCTATCAAAAATCAACTTGAAAAGTTTTCGTTTTCGCTCATCAATTTTTTCAGGCAAAAGAGATTGAATTATTTCCGAAATCTTTTTACAGAATGTGTCAAAATCATCTAAATCATCAATGCTGAACCCCCAAAAATTGTTAGGCAAAACCTTTTCTTTATCTAAGATGTCGGCAATCGACTCACTTAAAATGTATTCAATAACAAGTGGATTGAAACTTACTGAAAAGAATTTTGAAATAGCTTGTACAGACAAAAGTTTAGATTTTGTCTCTAAACCAAATAGTGAAATGTGAAATTGATTGTCGGTGCTTTTGTAAAATGCTAAATCAATTCTTCCGTTAGGGAAAATCACTCCTTGGTTTATGCTCGAAAGATTTTGTAGTCCCGAAAAACAATAGATATAATCCGCAAGTAAGCTGTCTGGTTCAGCAAATTTATGCTCAGTTACATTATTCATTGTTGTTTCTTTTCTTAATGGGTAAATGACATACCGTTCTTAAATATATGTCTTAAATATTTGAAGGTACAATTGATTTTTAGAACTGATGGATGGTTCAGCCGCTGTAAAGCAGAGATATTTGTTAATAATGATGATCAAAATCGATGATGGTGCTTATTAGCGTAAAATTTCCTAATCAATTAGAAGCTGAGAAATATTAGTGCGAATCTAGAGTTGCCAAAATTAACACAGATTGAATGCGCCCTACACCTGCCAGCAAGGATGAACACTAAAGTAGATTGCTGATATATATGATGAAATAAATTGCAAAAAGAGAAGATTAAAGGAGTAGCCGATTTGTTTGATTTAATATGGAAATTGTTTATTTTTAGTTAGATAAAAGTAATCTTCATGTCGCTCTCCTCAAAAAAACTATTTCTCTGCTTATTTGCAGTGCTTATTTACATGTGTCAGGTTAAGGCTCAACACACTGTATCCAGAACGGAAAACTATAATCGATTTCAATATGGTTTTGGTGGGAAAATTATCTTGGAATTTAGCCCAAATCCTGACCATAAATTTAACTATCGGCTTGCAGCTACAACAGGCGTGGCTTCAGACTTTATTGCGCCATGGACACATCCGTCACTAAATATTGAATTACAGGTGTATTCAGGCGGGCTAGGGTCACGCAACAATAGTATGCAGAGAAAAAAAGATAAGGTTACTGTCGATTTAATTACCGCTTTAACAATGACCGTTGGTACCAGAAACCAAATGACACCTACCCTGGAAAACTTTATGGATCAGCGATATGTTCCACTATCCTATTTTTCCGATATAATTAGTCCGTCGCTGCAAAATCCTTTTGGCAGTTCCCTTTCATTGGGTACTAATGTCATTTTTAGTAGTGATGAAAAACGTTTCCGACAACGGGTTGGTTTTGTAAACTTTAACTTTTTTCGTCGCATACAGTTTTCTTATTACAATGATGGTGGTCCCGGAATGAGTCAGCTCGGTCTTGGAGATACAAAGGATCGATATCATACTGGAGGAGGGACCTTAAGTTATATTGGAAAACGAAAGGCATTAATTAGTGGGCTTCGCATAAGCTATTATAAATTTACAGGTTATACGCTGAACTCTTTTGAGGCTGCCAACAAGATGAATTTAGCGTACATGGACTATAAGGATGAGGATCAATTTTACTTCAACAAAAGCCTTTATAACTTCTCGATAAGCAGTTTTAAGACTGGCCTTGATATTGGCTTTAAGTATTATAATTCTTTAAAATACGATGCCCAACATAGTATCCATTGGTTTTCAGATGCTGCATATCATATGGTTCCTTACAGGGAATATCCAGTAGTTTCAGTTTCATATTTACGAGCTTATAATAAATACGGAGTGCGATGAGAAAGATAAATTATATTTTACTACTGTTAATAGTATTTGCTGGTTCAGGTTGTACTATGCGATTTAGATATTCTAATCCGCTGTATCAAAAAGATGACTACGAGAGTATGATGTCAGATACCGTATTTGTAATTGACAACTCTTTCAAGATGTACTTGCGTAAAAGCTATGAAAAGATCTATGGTAAGGATAATAAGACGCTCTCCGCAAAAGCTGAGGATGCCGATGGTCGGGTTGTCGAAAAGAATTTCCTACTGATTTCCGAAAAAAGAAAGGTTGCTATTTATGTCACCTACTGGCCAGATAAGTATCAGTCGCTATATTATTCTCCAGAAATGCGTAATGATAGTTTATTAAATATGTCTTTTTTTCGAGCCATGCAATTCGGTAAAGTAAATGACAATTTAGAGGAAATTACCTTCACTGAGAAAAGAAGACGGCATTCCAAAGCGGATAAATGGTTGCTCAAAAAAACTAATGATGGAATCCAACTTCATACTATTGAGGAATTAAAGGATGGAATTTACCAACATACCTATAACCTTGATGAGGCATTTGGTTCAAAAGTTAAATTTATTGAAATTAGAGATTACCAAATGGTCTATGATATGTCCAATTCGACTATATTTTTTGATGAACACGGAGAGGTACGAAAAGACCCGAGTCTGGCAACTGAGGTAAAAAAACATCTCCTTGATAAAGGAGAAATTTCTTTGTCCAAATCTGGTAACAAATATATTGAAGAAACTATAGGGATGAGTTTTAAAGAACCTGAATCTGGTAACATGCTATACTTAAACATACCAAGAAAGCATATATTGTATGATTATTTGGATTTATTCAAGAAAAAGACTCACTAGAAATAATTACAGTTTTATTTAACTTGCCGCAAAACTTATTAGATTAACAGGTATAATCATGAAAAAAATAGGATGGATTGGACTCGGCAATATGGGTTTGCCAATGGCACATAATCTAGAAAAGGCCAACTTCCCACTAGCTGTTTACAATCGCAGTATCGAGAAGGCCACATCTTTTAACGGAACTAATGCCACCATTTGTAACAGCATAGCGGAATTAGTTGAGCAATCAGACCTCATCTTTACGATGTTAACTAATGATGAGGCAGTAACAGAGGTCTACAATACAATCCTTTCGCTAACTATAGCTGGAAAGATTTTTGTTGATATGAGTACAATTTCGCAAGAGCTATCAGAATCAACAGCTCAAAAAATAGAAGAGAAGGGCGCCTCGTTTTTAGACGCACCAGTAGCTGGAAGTACTCAGCCTGCAAAAGATGGAACATTAATCATCATGGTTGGGGGAGCAGAATCAACCTTATCCATTACTTTGCCTTACTTGCAAAAGCTTGGTAAGCTAGTTAAACATTTAGGCGCAAACGGGAAAGGAATTGCCGCCAAATTGAGCATCAATTATTTCCTCTCTATCTTGTATCAAGGCTTAGCAGAATCGGTATTGCTGGCTGAAAATAATGGTATCAATCGTTCTGATTATTTGGAAATTATTAATGAAAGTGCTGCTGGCAGCGGTGCTACAAAAGTGAAAACACCTTTGCTGATCAATGAAGATTATCCTCCTGCATTCGCCTTGAGCTTGATGCTTAAAGATGTATTATTAGCTCAAAAGAATGGTGCTGCTTATCCTTTAACAAGTGCCATTGTTGAAACTTATACCGAAGCAGCAAAATCAACAACTGAACAAAAAGATGTCATTTCAATTATCAATTATTTAAAGAAGTTTTAGATTCTAGCTTTTCTTTCTTAAAAAATCACTGTGTGTTGGATTAAATGATAACTGACTTGAGAAAATTGAGATTAATGTTGAAAAAATGCTTAGTAGGGGATTGTTGAACGCAAATAAGCAAAACCATACCCATAGCGTACATTAATGTAATCTTAATTAAGTTGTTGGATGCCAATATTGTAAAATCACCCAATCTGCGGGATTGACTGGTGTACCATCGATCTATAATTTTGTAGGCAAACAATCGCCATGAAATTATCTCTTTCGAAAATCACAAAATGCAGTCTAAATGTTGCCATTCGCAAGATAGCCATCAACATCAATACTAAAGGTATTTTTAGCATTCTTGCATTATCACTTCTGTTAATGGGTGCGTGCAAAAAAAACAAAAGTGTTCTTGAAGACAGTTTTCCATTGGAAGGCCAACTTTATGGCTTTATTAATCCGGCAGGTGCAGCTACTGAGGTAATTGCTAGGTCGATTACGAACCCAACTATCTCTTATAAAGCAACATTAGAAGCAAATGGTAAATTTATTTTTCCCAGACTGGCGTATGACAGTTATGCGATCAAGTGTTCGCCAACCTCAGGGTTTGTTGAAGCTATTAGCCAGATTGTTAACATTAAACCTGGTCAGACTAATCTTTCTCTGAACATAACCATGCAGGGAGCAGGAGGGGCGATAGGGACAGGCGTACTTATAGGAACCGTTTTTCCAGCTAATGCGGTTAATCATGTATCTCTTACTGGTCAGAATTATTTTTATGCCATTCCAGATCCTGTAACAGGTGCATTCCAGATTAAATTTTTACCAGACGGGGTACATCAACTTGATTTTTTTGCCAATTCTAGTAATATTGCTCCTGCAAAAAGAAGTATTACCATTACCAATGGTGCCACAACAGACCTGGGCAAAATCATTTTTGAACCCAACCAAAGAATTTCAGAATTTACTTTTAAAATTGGTTCTTCTGCCTTGACAATGGACACCTATGTCAACAATAGCTATCAAAATACGAATGTTAGCGTATCTTATGCTGCTTCCAAGCTTCAAATCGTTGGCAGCTTGAGTAGTGGTAATTATGCTTCTACAGATGGGACTCGTACTAAAAAACTAACCATCAAATTGGACGATGTAACAGGGCCAGGAACCTATATCTGCAAAGGCACAGAAACTTCTGAAATTTTGTACACCAACAAGTCCACGGGAATGATGTCCTACGTAACAGATTTAAACATCACAAAAGATGCTGCCAAGGTGATTATTACCGCCTTCGATCCTGTAGCAAGGACAATTAGTGGAACCTTTTCAGGTACTATGAAACCTAGGCTTGCAACAGCTACAGGTTCACAGGAATTAACCGCTGGTGTGTTCAATATCAGGTATTAAGAATTTCATTAATGATCAGGGCTCCCAGTTTGCTCTTTGGTTGCCTATAATGAGTTAAAAGAATTGACCATAATTATTGCTAGTTATGGTCAATTTCTTTTGCAATAGCGATGATTTTTATCGTTTAATAAGACTACTGCTTCTTCAATAATTGCGCACCCTTAGCGCCTATAACATAAGATACCCCTCCAGTATTTCCGGTAACTGGCGTTGGTGCAACAGAAGCGTCAATGACCCGCAGACCTGAAATGCCATAGACCTTCAAATCAGCATCAACTACCTGCCCCATGGAACACGTACCAATATAATGTTGAATGGATAGTGCAAACTGACGGACACAATATTCTAGGTATTGATCAAATGTAGATTGTTTCCCAATCCATCCCCATCCACCAAGTATGGTAGCACAAGGAAATGCGGTTGGTAACAAAGGTAGACCGCGCCAATCATCCAGATTTTTATCCCAACCTATTTTGAGTGCAAGTTTAACGGCATTTTTGCATTGCTCTATGTCTGCTGGGTCACTTAAATAATTCGGATCAATCAAAGGTAGATCATTTGGATTGGACGATGCCAGTGTTATGGAACCCCGGCTTTTCAGGTGCAGTGCCGCTACGCCTACACTATAGTAAGGTAAGGTGCCATTTGCGCTTTTAGCATCACCTTGAGGAAGCGGAATTAAGTTAGGACTTTGGTCGTGTCCAATATTCGTGATTTCATCAATCCCTAAAGGTATCTGTGGTGCCCCCGGAAGGTCGCTACTACAAATCTGCATTTCGAGATTCACTTGAGCATATTCTGGACTTTTTGGATCGAAATTTGGATGGTCAGATGCAAAAATGCCCGAAGTTAAGAAACCATAAGGCTGCGGAGGCAATCCTTGTTTTTGCGTAAACAAAGCCGTTAAGCCCATGTCATCGTAGAAATTTTTACCAACAGCTGGTAAATCCTTTATAACTTTAATATGAAGTGCTTCTAGTTCTGCTTTCGGTCCAACACCCGATTGTAATAAGATTTTAGGACTTGCAATGGTTCCTGCACTAAGGATAATTTCTTTAGCGCAATGAACTGTAACCAGCTCGTTTTCGCTATTCTCATAGCTCACACCAATGGCCTTTATTTCATCATCGGTATCAAATAAAATCTGCTGAACCAAAGCGCCTGTTACAACAGTTAGTCCTTTTAGTTTACTCCCATCACCAATATATTTCGCATAACTGGTGGTACGTTTCAATTCACTACCATCCTCTTCCAGCGTAAATTGAAAAGGCACACATCCATATTCGGTTTGATGTTGATTGTAATGTTTATTGTATGGAATGCCATTGTTTTCTGCAGCATGGAAAAAACTGCTTACCAAATCGTCTTTTTTACCACGGGTAATGCCAATTTCCTTTTCAAGTTCTTCAAAGAGAGGCTCAAGGCTTTTATAATTCCATCCTTTGCAACCTAATTCTTTTTCCCAGTAATCATAAGTGGTCTGGCCCCCTCTCACATAAACCATAGCATTATGAATAGTACAGCCGCCAAGACATCGCGATTGCTGCATGCTCAGTACTCTGTTATTAAGGTTTTTCTGTGGTATGCTTGTATACCCCCATTCGATGGTCTCGTCTGCCTGTACCTTAAACCAGCGTTGCGGATCCCAAACATCCTTGCTATCCTTCGCTACTTCATGCCCCGCTTCCAATAGCAATACGCTATAGCCATCTGACACCAAACTGTTTGCTACAATCGGACTAGATGCCCCAGCACCGATAATGATATAATCGTAAGCGAATTGCTCACTTTGATCTTTGTTTTTCATATGGTTATTGAACTTTTAAGTCGATTTTAATTTGATAGTTAAATTTCAGGAGTTAGGATTCTAAAAAATCAACTACTCTTTTGGCATAAGATTCCGGAGTTTCGAAACCAACACCTTCGCAAAAACCTACACCGTTCAAAATAATGGCAGGTTTAGATGTGAGATCAAAAGCGACCACATCTACTCCGCCCTCCCAGAATTCCTGGAGGGAAGCAAACATCCCGAATTGATCTTTTAGCCATGGCTTAGGTACGATGGTTAATGCTAACTGTGTGTTGTTTGGAGTAGAAACTGATAACGTCCAGCCGGTCGGGAAGTAAGCACCTGTTGTAGGGCTTTGGGTAAAATCAGTTAATAAGACATGACCAGCTATATCAATCGTCTGACCAGTTTCGGGCGCAATGTATTTGCCAAAGCCTGTTAAAGGCGCCGTAGGTCTTGGTTCTGGATAACCATGTGGGGCTACAAAGGTAATTGCAGATCCATCTGTAAACTGGAAGTTAAACCATGTCCATCCGTAGGAAGCTGCTGCATTTTCTGCAATAGCCTGTAAAGCTTCAGATTGAGCAATTTGCTGCCCTATACCTTGTCTTATACCAGGTTGCGAAACGGCTAATGAGGTCGCAGCAGGTCCTCCCCATTGATGATCCATCCACGACACCCCAGTTACATTATAAGTAATACCTTTAAAGCTGATTGTGCCGCTTGTTTGTAGCTGTGCCCATGAGTAATAAAGGAAACCTGATTTGCCTGGATCAATTGGGATATAACCATTGTAACCTTGTAGAAATAGAGGCTCGATCTGATTGTACTCAAGGGAAACTTCAAGTTGCTGCATCTCGTCACTGTAGTTACTTACCAATGGGAATACCGTAGCTTCACCTTGGTAAGAGTCGAAATCGCATACCGCTTTAAACGGATCGTAACTAAATTCAAGGTCGCCGCTTAGGCCAGATTTGCAGTTAATATCTCCAATGATACGTTCGTTGAACTCATCTGTAACAAAAGTAACTGCTAAGTTGGCATCCATTAATTGCGCCTGCAAAGGCGTCCAACCTAATTGTTTAGCAACGACCGGTGAGACTGCAGAATAGCGCATCATCATGGTTACTACGGCAATATTGCCACCTCCTTGTGATGGATCTACTTTTAGGTTGGAAACGAGAAAATACCACTCATTGGCGGTACTTAGTTGCAGACCATGGTCTTGAGGGAATGTTAAGGTACGGGGACCGGTAATTGGCTGGCTTTGATAGAAGTTTGCCGCTCCAAGACAGGTAGCTATAACGTTGGCCTTTTGAGGGGTTAGATTGCCTTGCGCAGCTTTATAAAAAACTGAGAACAATTCGGGTATTGGCCGTAAATTTTCTGGAATGGAATCAAGGAATGCCTGAACACCCTTTCCCAATGGTGATTGTATCATATGAGCGTTAATTTAGATGAGAAGGTTTTTAACCCTTTAGATTAAAGGTAGCGCAAGATTTTGTTGTACTAAAGGGTGAAAGCACCCTTATATCAAGTTAAAAGACCCTGTTTTATATTTTAGTGATAGGAATCACGAATTTGGGTAAAATCAATTAAATAGTTCATCATACGTTACTGAAAAAAGAATAAGACAATAATATATTAATTACCTGGCTAAAAAATGGATGCGATGATTTTGAATTTAGGGAATTAGTTAATAGAGATCTTTTTTATTTATAGGTATGTTGCGATAAATGTCGGATTTGTATAAGTTAAAGTCCGTTATATGTAATCCGAAAAGAGCATTGTTGAATACTTTTGCTAAACTTGAATTGGGAATCTAGATTCTTTAAACCAAATAAAAATCAAACCATCTGTGCAATTATTAAGATTTTATAGATGAGTAAACATAGCACCTATATGAAGCGCAGACAACTTCTAAAACAACTTGTTGCCACCTTACCAGCAATTGCACTTGCACAACAGCTTGAAGCAGCAGATCGTATTCTAAATGAGGTCGGAGAAAAAATCAGCTCTGGACCATTTAGTCCAGACTGGAAATCGCTTTCGGCTTATCAAACTCCAGATTGGTTTCGCAATGCGAAATTTGGTATTTGGGCGCATTGGGGCCCTCAATGTCAAGCAGAGTATGGCGATTGGTATGCACGTGGTATGTATCAAGAGGGAAGTGCGCAATATAAATATCACGTTGCAAAATATGGTCATCCTTCAAAATTTGGTTTCAAAGATGTAATTAATGAGTGGAAAGCCGATGCTTGGGATCCTGAAGAATTGGTTTCGCTGTACAAAAAAGCAGGCGCACGTTACTTTATGGCGCTAGCCAATCACCATGATAATTTTGATCTCTATAAAAGTAAATATCAAAGAAACTGGAACTCAACTAAGATTGGCCCGAAAAAAGATTTAATTGCAGGCTGGAAAAAAGCAGCGCTTAAAAACGGACTTCCTTTCGGTGTGAGTGTACATGCCGCTCATGCTTGGAGCTGGATGGAAACCGCACAACGTGCCGATAAAAATGGTCCAATGGCAGGTATTCTTTATGATGGAAAGTTGACCAAGGCAGATGGAAAAGGAAAATGGTGGGATGGACTTGATCCGCAAGAATTGTATGCTCAAGGGCATCCACTAAGTAAAAACAGTGAAGACAATGGCATGATCCATAGACAATGGAACTGGGGTGAAGGCGTTTGTGTACCAACAACTGCTTACTGTGAAAAATTCTTTAACAGAACGATGGAACTGATCAACTCTTATGATCCTGATATGATCTATTTTGATGATACCGCACTTCCATTGTGGCCCGTAAATGATGCTGGATTAAGAATCGCCGCTCATCTTTACAATAAGAGCATCAAGAAAAACGGAAAAAACGAAGCAGTCATTTTCGGAAAAATACTGGATGAACATCAACGCAAGTGCATGGTTTGGGATATCGAACGTGGGCAAAGCAATGCGATCGAACCGCTTCCTTGGCAAACAGATACCTGCATAGGCAGTTGGCATTATGATAAACGTGTGTATGATGGAAAACAATATAAAAGTGCAAAGACGGTAATTCATACCCTAATTGATGTAGTGAGCAAAAATGGGAATCTATTGCTGAACATCCCGGTTAAAGGAAATGGAACAATTGATGAATTAGAAAGAAAGGTAGTAGAAGAGATTGGGGCATGGATGGCGGTAAATTCTGAAGGAATATATGATACGCGCCCTTGGTTAGTTTTTGGAGAAGGGCCAGCGATGGAATCAGCTACACCACTATCCGCACAAGGTTTTAATGAGGGGAAAGGCAAACCTTTTACCGCAAATGATATCCGCTTTACAACAAAAGACAATGTAGTATATGCAGCTGTGCTGGGATGGCCAAACGATGGAAAAGTAACCATTAAGAGCATGAATAGTAACAGCAAATATTTAAAACAAAAGATCAGTAATGTCCAAATGCTTGGTGGTAAACCTTTAGCTTTTGAGCAAAACGAGACGGGGCTTGTAATTAACTTAAACGAAACAAAACCAGCTTTAAGCTATGCTTTTACTTTAAAAATAAGATAGTTTAATATCATTTCAATTAAATTTGACTTCCTTCCTTGTTCTGAAGTGCATATCTTCCTGGTGTCAATCCGGTAACTTTCTTAAAGATCCGGGATAAATAAGGTGTGGTGTCAAAGCCAACCTCAACAGCTACCTGGTCTAATGACATTCTCGTAGTGGTGATCAGGTATTGTGCCCTTTCTATTCTTTTTCCATTGATATAGGCAATTGGCCTTTCTCCCATGTGTTTGAAAAAAAGACGGGAAAAGTAATCAGGATGTTGATTCGCCCTTTTTGCAAGATCCATTACCGTAAGCTTATTTTTAATGTTGATCTGGATGTAACTTACCGCTTCAAGCACAGCTGATGGTATAGCAGTACGATCATGCTTCTTGAAAGTTCTAGAGGTTAAGAAACGAGAAAGCAGCTGCTGGATCATTCCATGTGTTTCCATTTGCGTTGCGATATTTTGCTGGTTATTAAGTTCTTGATATTCTTTGTAGTAGATGTTTTTTTCGTAAACTTTTGGGTTATCAGAACGATTGATCCCCCGCCCTGGATTTACTTTTAGCAATCGTTTAAAAATGGCCTGATCCAGCTCGCTTGCCATAATCTTCATTGGCTCCCTGTTATCTTGAAAAAGCGAAATGCCGTTTGCCGATTCTTCAAAGAATTGGATAAAGTATTGGCCAAGTGAATTGTCGCACTTTAAATTACATAATGTAAAGCTTGGGATAAGATAAAGAAATCCCCTTTCTAAAGTCAAGCTCGCAGTTGGACCAGCTATTGTTCCTTTTCCTTCATCAATGTAATATAGACGGTAATAAGGACTGATTACGCCAGAGTAATTCCATTTAGGGCCTAGTTTAACATAATCTATGTGGAGAAGTGAGAACCATTGGCCAAGCACTCGTTTGTTCATTTGATAATTATCAGTTGAAGTAAAGATAAAGGATTAAATATTTTTACTTCAAATTTCATTAAGTTCCCTAACAATGCTCTTCTAGGAGAAATGATGATAAATGTAGTTTATATAGCATCAAATAATTGTGTAATCTAACCATTTTATATTAGTCTTAAATACAAATCATAAACTTTTCTAAGCAAAAGTATTTATGTATTGGCATCTATAAAATCAACGATAATTATATATTTGAGAATATTCTCTTAAAGTAAATACCAGCATGGCAATTAAAGGCTCTTTAAAAATATTTCGCCCTGTTAAAGTTAATGAATTAAAACGCTTAGGTAATAAATATGATGGTGGTTATGTGGTAGATAGAGCAAGTTTGCATGACGCTGATTATCTGGTTAATTATGGAGTTGGATATAATACTGCTTTCGAGGAAGATTTTTTTCAAGAAACTGGTCTGCCTACTTTGGCGTTTGATCCGACAATGATTGGATGGAAGCCAATTATCGAAAAATTCAAAACATTTCACCTGAACACGATTTTAAGACAGCTAAAAAATTCCGTTTTTTGGTCGTTTAAAGCAAAGAAATTAAAAGATTTCAAAATTAAGTTCATTGAAACAGGTTTATCTGAAAAAGATTCGAAAGATTATAAAACTTTGGCTTTTCATTATAAAAACTATGATCTTTTTGATAAGAAAATTATATTGAAGATAGATATAGAAGGAGCGGAGTACTCTATTTTTAATGATCCTATTACCTATGATTTGATTCCTAATGCAATTCAGATTTTATTAGAAGTACATTATGTTGAACAAAATATAGAGAATTTAATGGAGATCATAAGTAGAATTTCCACTACGCACACTGTGATCCACATCCATGCTAATAATCATTCTGGAACATTTAGATATAACAATAAAGACGTTCCAAGAACCATGGAGATCACGTTTATATTGAACGAGTATGTTAAACAGGGTGATTATGTAGATTGGGAGTACCCAATTCTGGGTCTTGATAGCCCTTGTTACCGACTTGCAGAAGATATAAAGCTCGACTTTTTTTATGATTAGTTGATTTTGTTTTTTATCTAGCCTAGTAAGAATATATGGAAATGGAAGCATAACTAGAATTTTAGCTTGACCTAACCGGAAAGAGACGATATCGAGCGGTATAATCCTAGTTATTCTATAGCGAATTTCCGCTATTTAGCTGCTCTACTTATCCCTTTCATTTTATCCAATTTTTTGCTGTAAATCTTAACCTCGATCCCCTAGGGCGCTATTTTCGCAATAATTAAGACGTCATTAGCCACTTTGCTTTAAACAAAATTATATTTTTTTTGTTATTTTTAAATCTTTAAACTACGTGTAAACCTATGTATCTGACCGACGGAGATGAATTGCATAAAACCATATTAAACGCACCCATTGGGGTCTGCTTGCTTAATGCTGATACATTTGTTGCAGAGGTTGTCAACGATAAATTTTTGGAAGTAGCAGGTAAGCCTTATGATAGCGTTTATGGGAAGTTCTATTGGGATGCCTTTGCAGAGGTGAGGAGCTCTTACGAAACTGCACTAAATAGTGTGGTTGAAACTGGCGAATCGTACTATGCAGATGAGGAAGAAATGATGCTAAATAGGCACGGACAGGAGGAAATAATCTTTGTTACCTTTGTTTACGCACCAATCAAGAGTTCATCTGGCAAAGTTTCCAAAGTGGCAATTTGGGTATTAGAAAATACCAAACAGGTTACACAACGAAAATCGGTAGAAGGGCTAAAGGCGGCTTTCCAGAAGGAACGGGATCGCCTTAAAGAAGCGTTTATGCAAGCACCCTTGGGAATTTGCATTTTTAATGGTAAGGAGTTGGTTTACGAATTGGTAAATCCGGCTTACCAGCAGATGCTCTTTGGTAGGAACTTACTTGGTAGGCCAATCTTTGAAGCTTTACCCGAACTTGCAGGAACGCAGATAGAAAGGGCAATGCGCAATGTTTTTGATACAGGTGATTCTTATGAAGTAGAAAATCTGCTTATACCTGTTGCAGCATACGAAGGGGGCCAAACTGTTGACCGCTTTTTCAGTTTTAGCTTTCAACCTCGACATGATGAAAATAATAATATAGATGGAATTGTAAATGTTGTAAATGAAGTAACGGAAAATATAAAAGTGCTGAGCGAACTCCGCGAAGCCAGAGAACTTGCTGATCAGCAAAAAAGGGTCTACGAAACAATCATTTCAGGAACACCTGATCTGATGTATGTCTGGGATCTTGAATATCGTTTTACATATGTTAATAAAGCCTTACTTAGCATGTGGGGTAAAACTTGGGAAACAGCTATTGGTAAGGGCTTGCGCGAAAACGGCTATGAAGAATGGCATGCTACCATGCATGAACGTGAGATTGATCAGGTGCGCGAGACGAAAGAGTCGGTTCGTGGAGAAGTATCATTTCCACATGCAACATTAGGAAAACGTATTTATGATTATATACTCATTCCAGTTTTCAATGAAGCTGGCGAAGTTGAAGCAGTTGCAGGGACCACTCGTGACGTTACAGAACGCAAACAAATGGAGTCTGCAATCGCTCAAAGTTCTGAAGAATTACAGGCCATTAATGAGGAAATGGCGGCTACCAATGAAGAACAAGCTGCATCAAATGAAGAATTGACCGTTGCCAACCAACAATTGGCCAATCTGAATGAAGAATTAGTTGCTGCCCGAATAAAAATAGAGGAAAGTGAAACTACATTAAGATTAGCAATTGATGCTGCCAATTTTGGCACTTGGTTTATCCATTCGGCAACAAGGGAGTTTATTACAGATTCTCGCTTAAAAGAACTGTTTGGCTATCATCCTGAAGATGACCTCTCTATCGAACAGGCACTTGCACAAATTACTGAAGATTACCGTGATTTTGTGGCCAATAAATTAGAAAATGCCATTTATAATGGAGGTGACTATGATGTTACCTATCCTGTAATCGGGCTAAACGACAAGCGCCTGCGCTGGCTTCGTGCAATCGGCAACTTAAAGGCAGATCCTTCAGGTGCGTTTTCCGCATTTACAGGAGTAGTTATGGATGTGACGGAGCAACAGATGGATGAACAACGCAAAAATGATTTTATAGGGATGGTAAGCCATGAGTTAAAAACGCCCCTTACTTCATTAACAGCTATTGTACAAGTTAGCAGTAAAAAGTTAAAGGATAGTGAGGATGAATTTTTGGCTAGTGCGATGGAGAAGGCTAATTTGCAGGTTAAACGGATGAGCAACATGATCAATGGATTTCTGAACGTGTCAAGGCTCGAATCTTCCAAACTCCTCATCCAGAAAAAACCATTCAATTTAGAAAATTTGATCGATGAAGTAATTCAGGAAAATGCAGCAACCATCTCCACCCATCAGATAAAGTTCGAATCCTGCGAGCCGGTCTTGGTTAACGCCGATTTTGATAAAATCGGTTCTGTGATTACCAACCTAATCAGCAATGCGATCAAATACTCACCGAAAGGCAAAGAAGTAATTGTTAAATGTGAAGTAGTTGCCAATAAAGCCCATGTAAGTGTAGAAGACCAAGGCATGGGATTAAAGCCTGGAGATAAAGAAAAAGTTTTTGATCGGTACTATAGGGTAGAAAGTACTCATACCGAGCATATTTCGGGCTTTGGCATCGGACTCTACCTAAGTGCAGAAATTGTTAAACGCCATGATGGCGAAATCTGGGTAGAAAGCGAAAGCGGTGTTGGCTCAACATTTTATTTTAGCCTTCCTTTGGAAAATTAATCATTCAGGCTTAAAAGCATTTAAGCTGCTAGTAATTTATGCTTTAAAGTAATCTTGAAACTGCTAATTTTGACATCCATGCTTATAATATTTATTACTGGTCGCTTTATAGAAGTGATATGATCCACCATTTCAAATAACACCACTGATGAGGTCAAGTTCAGTTTCTAAAATAACTAGAATTCAAAATACATAATAAAACCTTCCATCATCCATCATCCATCATCCATTTACCTACCATATACCTACCATTTACCTACAGCTCTTTAGCTGGAGTATTATTGATCGCCGATAGTTCATATAAATGACATTGCCAAAGGCATCTCTTTGGACAATCATAAGATAAGAAAGTTTCGCTTGACTATACGCCTAGTCCGAACACTTTGTCCTCCTAACGAAGGAAGGATCTGTCAGGTAGAGTCGCCTACACTCATTCCGTTTTGCTTTTCACGAAACTTAGGAAAGCTTAACTTAAGGACATTGCCCTTTGGGAATACTCAATGACCCATCGTCAATGCATTAGCATATTTAGTGCAATAGCCATTATAGGGTAAGACATAGAGAAGGATGACATTGATTAGAACAGTCTAAATCCATTAATCTTTAAGTAATCTTCAAAGTTGACATAGTCGTTTTTGGCTTCATGATATCTTGTCCAATGTTTTGAAATTAGTTCCCATTCGTTCAAAGAATCTTCCCAGATCTGTTTCGCCTCGCTTTGCTCTAGGTATTGGCGGAAAATTGCCAGTTCACTTTCTAAAACTGCTGGTTCTGCCAAAACAACTGTTGGAATTTCGTGAAGGCAATAATTTATATCTTGAGCAATTCTATCGAGCAATAAAACAATTGTTTTTTGATTAGGCTCAAGGGCAAAAGACTTTTCAAAGAAATCCCTAGCGTAAAAGTATGTCGATATGTTCAGGTCTTTTAAAAAGGCTTCAGTAGTACTATGGTCAGTATAGAAAAATTGCTCTAATTGTCCGATCCATTTGATGTGTTTCGCACTTTCTTTCTGATATTGTTTTTTTAGCACAGGTAAAATGATCTCTTTAAAAAGAGGGTGCTGAATTCGTATATCTTTTTCAGCTGCTACTGTTCCATTATTAGAAATAATCTTGTCATCTGTTTCTAAAGTCAGTGTACAGATTTGGTCTACAAACTCTTCGATTTCTTTCTCATCCTGTTTTTTTAATAGGGTAATATAGTCAGCTAATATTTTATTGGCAGTTCGTTTATCACCAGCTAACCTTTTCCGATTATAGTTTTCCCAAGTTTCCGTGAATTTAATATTTGTAGCATGATCCATTAGGATATAAATATAATTAATCGAATATTTAAAACCTAAGTGAGTTAATTGGTACGAAGAAGAAATTTAACTTAGGGGTTGATAGCTGTTTTAGCCATTAACACGATGTAAAATCATCTTTTTCTTGAAGGATATGCATAAAATGTTTATTTTGTGTAGCACTAACCCATGTAGAAAATGCTCAAATGTATTATTATTGACGATGACCAACATGCGATAGAAAATCTTAAAATATTCGCAGCCGCATTTCCCAGACTTAAAATTGTTGCTAGTTACACGGATCCTTCATTAGCTCTAGCGGAAATTAGCAAGTCTGATGTAGTAGATCTTATCCTCTTAGATATCGACATGCCAAAGATTAGCGGAATTGAACTTTCACAGGAGATCAGGGCTAAGACCAAAAGGCTGATATTCACCACCTCACATACCGAATATGGTTATCAGGCTTTCAAAGTGCATGCAGATGACTACCTGCTCAAGCCATTTACCTTGGGAGAATTTGTGATATCATTGAATAAGGTATTCCCTGAGCAGCAGAATGAAACTAAGAATGATTTTTTCTTTGTAAGGAATAAGGAAGATCATAACAAAATGGTGAACATTAAATTCAAGGATGTGATAGCTATTGAAAGTAGGTTAAACTACGTGATGATTCATACTACGACAAAGTGTTGTTTAACTTATATGTCGCTAAGCGAAATCTCAAATATTTTTAAGGGACACACTGAATTTGTACAGTTTCATCGCAGTTATATTATTTCACATCCTCACATCGACTGCTTTGACGGTAACACGATCAAACTGGATAACGGTATCCAGCTCACTGTTGGTGATTACTATCGCAAGAGTTTTAAGGAGTTTGTAAGTAAATACGTTGTAAAGCAGGGCAAATACCTTGGTGGAATGCCCTAGACAGAATTTATCTTTTAGCTTTTGTACGAAATCCATAACCCGTCACGGTGGTAGTCGTTACCATTGATGTTGTAGGGTCGGTAGTATTGGGATTCTGTGTAGCATTTGAATTTTGGTACTGTACCAATGTGCTATCGATGATTTTAAATAGTTTTTGCTTCATGACTGTTGGTTTTTGATGTAACTTAGTCAGTAGGCGAATGGGTTTAAATTATATTATACAAATGGATTGATATCCTATATAGAAAAGCTCAACTGCATGAAAAAGATTTATAGAGAATGGCTGGAAAAATACAAGTTTGATCTTCTTGTCTGGTCCTTATTCCTTTTTTATGAAATTACGGTAGTTGGTTTGATTGTAAAATCATTTGGCAATCCTATTACTTACATTCTCCATTATGGAATTAACATCGTTACGTTTTATATTCATGCGATCTGGCTTTTTCCTTATGCCTTAAAAAATGGTAACGCTGCATTTTGGCGAGTACCTGTTATCCTGGCGATTGAGCTTACGGGTTATACGTTGATGGCCTATTGGGCTGATCGTTTGCTGATCAGTTTAAACGTGATTACGCATGTGAGTGAGCTTAAATTAACGAGTCAGTTGGTATTGACATCTGTTTACCGTTGCATTTATTTTTTGGGCTTTGCTACTGGCTACTACTTTTTGCTCAATTATATCAGGGAAAAAAATAGAGCTACTGAGCAGGAAAAGCAGTCGTTGATCAAACAACATCAAACAGAGAAAGATCTTGCAAATGCCAAGAATGCATTTTTAAAGGCACAGATTAATCCACATTTTCTTTTAAATACGTTAGATTTTGTATATCACAGTATAGACACAGATACTGGTATTGCTGCTCAGGCTGTAATTTTATTATCTAGAATGATGCGGTATGCACTCGGTTCAGATGAGCGTGAAGGCTTTATTGCTTTGGAAGAAGAAATAGAACAGGTAGAGAATTTGCTTTACCTTTATCAATTACGGAATAGTGGAGATTTTCCAATTGATCTAATCTGTTCATACGAGGTGAGGACTATAAAGTTTATCCCTTTGGTATTGCTTACGCTGGTAGAGAATATATTTAAACATGGTGATCTCAATTCTGAAGCTCATCAAGCATTTGTTAAAGTACATTTGGAAAATGATAGCCTTTGTATTGAAACGGATAACCTGATTGATACAAAAGCGATTGAGCATAGCCATCGCATTGGGCTTTCGAATGTCAAAAGGCGATTATATACGGCTTATGGAGATGATGCACACTTCTCTTTTGGGGTTAATAGCGATCGGCACTTCATTGTTACTATACGGGTTCCCTTATCTACCTTGAACGACCAAGAATTGCTGTTAGATACCGTGATAGATAGTGATAAAGGACAGCTTCATGAAGACGTTGATCAGCAGAAAACAAGCGGTTAATATGCATATGGATAAGGTCAGCAAGAAGATTTTTCCTTTCCTCCAATTGTGTCCCCTTGAGTATTCCATTAACAATTTTATGATGTCGTAGCATTGTAGCTAAGGGAACTGCTACTGGTTGCTCAGAAATTCCACTTTTCATTTGGTTATAGGAATAATTGAGTTCACGAAATTGTGCCGGACCGATCTGGGCTTCTGCAGCAAATCTTGCTGCCATATCCTTAACAAAGGTTAACTTTTCGGTTATTGAACTAAAAGTATTTAAAAAAATATGTTCCAGTCCATATAAGGTATTGATATAAAGCTGTTCATCGTTTGGAGTTGCTGCTAGTAAGCGAAGCGCATATTCGCTATCCAAATGGAAAAATTTTTCTACTTTGCCAATTCGTTGCCATCCATAACGATCAACTTCACGCTTGTAAGTTCTGATGCAGCAATCACTAATTTCTCCACTGTTAACGTAAGGTGCCAATAAATCTTTTAATTTGCTGTTGATGAGGTTAATTAGGGAGAGTTCCTTTACTTGGATCCTCAATCGGATATGGGGTGAGGGAGTATTATATCTGATAAAAAACCATTTAATTATATCGTGCTTCACTAAGGTTAGGAAGCTTTTAATCATGTCAAGCAAAAAGTTGTTGCTTCTAGCGGGATAACAATAGAGTTCATAATATATCCATTCGCTGCCAGGCAATAGGTTGCGTTCTTCTTTGCCGGTTGAAGATACAGCAGGTTGTTTCTCTGGGGTAGATTCGTATATCGTTTCTTCATGATAACAGTTGATTACAAATTGGGCTGAATAGTTTTTACCGTTTTCGTCACTAACAAATGCATTGTCAGCCATTAATGCTTCAGTTATATATAAATATTCATCTCGCTGCTGTTTGCAATACATGAGAAAAAAATCTAAGTCGGAGGAAGTGTGTGGGTCAAAACACAGTGTGCTGTCTGTATCTCCTGCCTTAAATATGAAGTCAATTCTTTCAGTTTTTAGCCAGTTGTTTAATATTTCAAGCTGCATATTCAGAGCTAATGCAGGTTTATTAGAGCCGATTAGCTCTTTTGGAACCAACCACATTGCTGGAGCGACGATTATTTTACGGAAAGTAATTCTGGGATATCGATTTAGATAAGGAAAATAACTGCGAAGATCGAAGTTGAGATCTGTTTTTATGTCTTGATTTTGAATGTCACAAAGGAATCTATAGGATGCTAGATCTGAACGGGTATAATTGTAGGCCGAGGGAATTCTCGGTATCAGTCTTTTCTTGTGCTTCTTGGATCTTAGCGTAATTTGACCATCATTTACGGCTACCAGAATGTCATTAAAGTCGAGAGGAGCTGTTAAGCATGACCAGGTGAGGATTGGGAGTTCTTGCTCATAAACTTTTTTTCGTCTGTTTACATTGTCTATTTTTTTCTCAGCTTGATAGGACACGTCAAAGAATAGGATATCAATGTTTGCTTTTTCTTCTATTTCGGCAATTTGCTTTGCATATTCTTCGAATTCCTTGCCAATTAACGTGAATCTGCCTAATATGGCGTTGGCGGTTGAGCCACCTATATGTTGAATGACAGGTGTTTCATTCCAAAAGTGAAGGAGTACACTTAATGTGTTGGGCAGATTTTGAGTTGGCTTGCTACTCATGTGTTTAAATTCCTCAAGTTTGATCGGTTTGTTTTCCATCATACTGTTAAGCAGAAAGGCGTTTAACCCTGTATAGGTGATATCAAGCTGATCAGTATGTTCAGCAGAGGGCTTTTTCAAGGTATTGATAATATTACTGCCTGGTAATTTCTCTAAGTGGCCATAACCTACACCAATTTCAGGGTCCATTGCAGTTGCCAATGACACTTCTTGATGCTCAAACTTTTGTAAAAAAGCATTCTTGAAATTTGTAAGATTGGTGTTTTGCTGGTTTGGAAGGATTTCTGACAGCAGGCTGATTAAGTGGGGGATTTCATGGAGTTGTTTTGAAGCTAATCCGCCTTCAATTACGGTGCGCTCAGAGATGAGGTATCTTATTTCTGTTGATGGAGTTGCGGCTTCTATTCTTTTAAAGTAGTCTGTGCCAATAATGTTTGGGGATCTATTGGTAATTAAGAGTTGTAGTGAAAGCATCTGTTGAAGAAGGAGATTGGTCTCGTTATCATTCATCCCGAAATTATAAAGCATCATGCTGTATATATTTGAGACCGACTGCTTGCTGCTACATAGGGTCAATATAGCTGATAATTGTGGAAATGAAATTATGGTTGCGATTTCAAAAGCACCATTTTTTGTACGAACATACCTAATTTCGTTATTTACGCGGTAGATGGTTGTGTTGCTATAGATAATAGCAGAAGCCGTAAGTAGGCTGTTATTATTTTCTGTGAAAAGGGTTGATTCGTTCCAGTCACGGTAACTGTGAATTAACATTTGTTTCTCTATTTTAATTTGCTGTGTAGAGCGTTTAGTGGTTTCAATCAAGCTCAGTGAAGAAAAAGTTCCAAATGGTGTGGCTCGGTATTTTGCTCGTTTCATATACTTCCAGATGGTATATTTCATTTTTGCATCCAAGTTTGGGATATCATGTGCTTGATAGTCTTTTATCATAAGATAAAAATCAGGGGACGACTCTTTAATTTTCTGTAGTAGATCTTCCCAAATATCTTCAAAGAGACTCTCTGTGCTAAATGCAGGTGTTCTACAGATGGCTGTACTCATAATTTTTAGGTTCATGATGATTGGGTTTGTTCCGTGAGACGTTTAAATAATAAAATAGGATAATCGAAATAGGAATTATGAATTTAACTTTTTGTACTGTTACATCGCTTGTGATTTTGAGTGAATTATGCTTAAAAACATCTAATCTTGTTCCTTAAAATGGGCCTTTTTATATAGTGAATAGGCTGTTCCGTATAATGTAAAATTGATTTTTCTCAGTTTTTGCTAAACTAGTGTAAACAATTAATAATCTAAAAACTAAAACGTTATGAAAAAAATCAAAAACATTGCGCTTGCTTCAGTATTTGCTGTTGGGGCATTGGTTAGTATGGTATCATTGAATACTTCGGCTAACGCTGCTGAGTACCCAGTTAGTGGTTGTCGCTACACAGGTGTTGAGGGAGATTACTGTAATGCAACCGTAACAGGAGTTGGAGAAGATGGTGAAGTCGTGTTCGAATTTGGTATTTCAATTACTGGCTGCGTTCCGAACAGTGTAGTTAGCGGCTGTGCAGTTAATTAAGAATTACTAGTAACGCGATTGACAAATGAGATGTTTGCCGAATTTAAGATTTGCTTGCTCAAAGATTAGTTTATTCACATCCATTTGCTCCAATCAAAAAGGGGCTTTCCGCATAGGTCGAATAGCCCCTTTTTTATTCGGGTAATTGATAGATTTTCTGTCTTTGCACCCTCAGCTTTTTAATCACCATCTATTAAAATTACATGAATACGCTTCGATTTTATTTTAATGTTTTAACAGTTCTTGTTTTTATGGGATGCCATGGCGATCATAACTTGAAGGATGGTCAATCCTTTAATCAGTTTCCTGAGGAGGAAAATTTAAGCCCTGAGAACTTTATTGAGTTTTCCAAAGGCAAAATAACGAGCATTCTTTTTTTTGATACGCTTTTGCTGGCTAGAAATTCAAAGAAAACAGTAAAGAACTATTTTATTTATAGTTATAACATGAAAAACAAGATGTTAGTAGACAGTTTATTTAAACTTGGGAGCGAAAAAAATGAGATATTAACTCCATTTTCTGCAGGTTTAGTTAAAGATAACTTCTGGGTTCGTGATGTGTCTACAATGAAAGTTGTTGTTGAAAATCTTAAAATGCCGAAAAATTTTAATGAATTTCAGTTAAAGTTGCCTTTGTATGCTATTCAAATCAACGACAGTTTGCAAATTTATGGGAATGGCGATTATGAAAAGGAAACTAAAATACAGCAGATAGATCTTCGTTCGGGAAAAGTGTTAAAGGCGTTTGGGAAATACGATAAAACCCCAACTGGTATTCCAGCCATGTCATGGAGAACCGCCAACGAGAGTTTTTTATTTTTGAAGCCAAATCAAAAAATGCTGGTTTCGGCCTATCGCTACACTGATAAAATCGAAATTTTCGATTTAGCTACATTGAAAAGCAAGGTAATCAGTGGGCCAGAAAGTTTTAATATCGAATTCAAGCCCATGCAGTTCCACGGGAAAGACATTATGGAGCGTGTAGAAGGCACACGGTTTGCATTTGTAGGAGGACATATGACCGATAAATATATTTATTTGCTCTATTCTGGAAATAAACACATGAGTGAGCACGTCGATTTTGGGAAGTCAATATTTGTTTATGACTGGGATGGGAATCCTATTCGGAAAATAAACCTGCCAAATTATGTTTCTTGTTTTGCGGTAAAAGACGATAAAGAACTATATGTTTTCGACGTTGATGCACACTATATTAAAAAAGCAAATTTAAATTGATAAGTATGAAAAAGTATTTCCTCATTAAAGCTATATGCCTGTCCATGATGATTGGGATATTGGCGTGCAATAATCAGAGTGGAGAACAACAGACGATTTCGGTCAGTAAAATCTCACAGGTTGCATTGACCATTCCAGACGAAATTAAAATTTTTGCGCCATTTGAAAATTATTTAATGGATAGTGCTAAAATAGCTTCTTCGCCACTTAAGGTTTACGTATCAGTAAATCTGTCTTGCCCAAGTTGTCTGGAAAAACTAGCGTCATGGAAAACGATTGCTCAAGAATTAAGCAAGAGTAATGTGCCGCTTATTCTAGTTGGCCATTCCGAGGATAAATTTGAACTGATCAAATATCTTTGCAAAAGTAAAGCAATTGCTTTTCCTTATCCTTTTTTTCTTGATAAGAATGGAGCTTTTTTAGCGGCTAATAAAATCATTAACGAAAGCGGAGAGTTAAATGCTGTACTCACTGATGGAAGCAATAATATTCTTTCTGCTGGAGATATCTTGAATTTTCCAGAAGCAAAGTCTGCCCTTTTTAAGAAGATAAAAAATCCTTGAAAATAAATCAATTGGCTAATTAGCTGATTTGGATGTTAAGGGGAATGAGCAGTAAGGGGCCAAAATTATAATAAAGAAATTAAAAATAATACACAATATTTATACTGATATTTCGTATTCTTACGAAAATTACGTAGTTATTTACCTATTAAATATAAGATGATGAGGTTTTTTAAATTGTTGATGGCTGCAGTGCTGATGATTAACTTTTCGAGCGCTGCACAAAAGAATCCGGAGCCTGTAGTGATACATGTGGTTTATCAGTTTGTTCATGTTTATAACCTTAATGAGAAAGAGAAACCTGTAAAAAAAGAAATGGTACTGTCTGTAGGGAAGAGCAGCAGTAGGTACATAGGTGCTGAGGTTTTTGACCGGGTTACTAGGCCTGTGCAAGTAACAATGCCCAATGCAAGGGTATATCAGGGAAAGCCGGTCGTAATGGTAAATAATCAAGGTGCTGTGATTAATGAGAATATTTTCCAATATCCCTTGGCCAAATCTATGTCAATACTTACGGCTTTAGGCAATAATAGCTATATTACTGAGGCTCCTCTTGTGCCTATTCGATGGAAGATTGAAAGTGAGACTCGTCAGATTGGAGGATTTGAATGTCAAAAGGCGACGGGCGAATTTGGTGGTAGGGTATTTACTGCTTGGTTTGCTGCTGATCTTCCTTTTCAGAATGGTCCGTTCAAGCTCTGGGGGCTACCGGGCTTAATCTTAGAGGCGGAGGACAGCAAAAAGGAAGTAAGATTTTTGTTTAAGGACATTGTAAAGGAAACGGATGCGAGCAAAAAGATTGATTTAATGGGTGCAGGCCCAGTTAAGATTTCTTATGCAGATTACAGTAAAGCAAAAAAAGCCTATCAATCAGATCCAGAGAGCTTTATGCAAGGGCAATTGTCTGCAAATGCACCTAAGGTTACTAAGATGTCTACAAATGGCTCTGATGCTGGGGCAAAAAAGATATTGTCCAATCCTATCGAACTCAAGTAAGTTTTAATCATGTTCAATTATAGCTGAGACATATTAATGAGGTACATCGTTTTGAATTGGTTGGTATTGGTTTTATGTACAACGACTTTCGCACAAACACGTACTATTACAGGCGTTGTAAAAGAAATTAATGGCCCGGTGTTATCTAACGTAAGTGTAACCCTTAGCAATGAAAGTGGGATTATCTTACTGAGTTCTTATACGAATGAGCAGGGCAAATATAGTTTGATAGTTCCTGATAGCTTAACTAAAAATTCCAATTTGTTTGTTCGGGCAACCTATCTCGGTTATAAGAAAAGTCAACTTCAACTTTCGCCCAATGTTGCTGTTTATGATCTTATCTTAGAGAATGACCCCATTCAGTTGAGCGAAGTCAAAATTAAAAATAAACCAATAATTTCGAAGAGCGGTGATACCTTAAGTTATGATGTGAACAGCTTTGCCAGATCGGAGGATCGTAACGTTGGAGACGTAATTAAGCGTTTGCCGGGGTTTACGGTTGAAGATGATGGAAGAATTCTCTATAATGGTCAGGCGATATCAAATCTATATACTGGTGGAGATGATTTGATGGGCGGCAAATATGGCTTGGCTACAAAATCAATATCAAAGGATATGATTAGTAAGATAGAGGTCATCAAAAACCATCAGCCTATCAAGGTACTTAAAGATAAGGTACTGACCAATGATATAGCGGTTAATTTGGTGTTAAAAGATGAAAATACGCTTAGGCTAAGTGGAGAAGGAATGATCGGTGGTGGGATGCCATCTCAGTTTGATGCGAGTGGTAATTTAATTGCATTGAGCAAAGCTCTCAAAATGGTAAACGTTTTGAAGACTAATAATAGCGGGGTTGATTACAGGAGTTTTACCAAAAATTTAAGTAGTAGCAGTGGTTTTGGAAGTGGTAGCTTTTCAAAGCCGAACTTTTTAACTAGTAATGGAACAATTGGTCCACCAAGTTTGCCGACTAGCAATTACTACGTAAATCGATCAGGTCTGCTGAGTCTAAATAATCTGATTAATACCAAAAAAGAATGGCAGGTAAGGTTAAGTGCCCAAGTATTCCTTGACAAGAACAATCTAGAGCACTTCAGCAATGTTGTAAATTATATAGCTAATGATACCATTATTTATAGTGAGCGGCAAAGTGTTAATCAGAAAACCAATTTGTTTAATACCAATGTGTTCTTGTCTAAAAATACTTATTCCCAGTTCACGAATAATGAGCTTAACTTAAGTCTTAAACGAGATTGGTTTGCAAGTCCTATGAGCTTAAACGGATTAGGTTTTAATCAACAGTTAAAAAATGAGGAGTATGAAATTACCAATAGATTTAGTTATATCCCAAGGCTAAAAGGCAGTACTGTTATGGGTGTTAACTGGAATATGACTTACTTTACGAATCCACAGCTATTAAATATTAATGAGGGCTTGAATGCAGAGTTAATCAATAATGGTATTCCATATAGCGCACTTATTCAGGAGGCTAGGATTCCAACTTTCTTTTCGACGTTAAATTTTGCTTATATCATTCCTAACCATCTGATTAAACAAAACTATCAGCTAGGGTTAAACAACGAATTTAAAGAATTGAATAGTCATGTTTCAATCGTAGACCTTAATGGTTACGAAGTAGCTTATGGTGGAGACGCTGGGAACGCTCTCAAATGGCAAAACCATAAAATTGATTTTAACCCAAGCTATCAGCTTAAGACAGAGTTATGGCAAATTTCTCTCAATATTCCGATACAGGAGCAATTGATCAATTACAAGCAAAGAGATTATCAACTGAATAAAAATTTTAATCAACTATCACTAAATCCTAATGCCTCGGTCAATTTTAAAACTGGTGCTGAGAACTATCTTAGCACTAGTTTTGGCCATATCAACAATGTCGGTGATATCAGCAGCGTTTATAGAGGGAATCTTTTGACTAATTATCGTACTTTAAAAAAAAATACGGCAGATTTACAGGTTAAGAGAAGCTGGAATGTAGCATTAAAATATCACATAGAGAAATCGATTAAGTTGATGTTTGCGAATGTTGGGTTTAACTATTCAGAAAGTATAGCAAGTTCTATTGCTTTTACTACCCTTTTGAATAATGTGCAAACCACGGTTCTGGTTCCGATTAAAAATAAGAGCAAAAGCTTTTCGCTGAATAGCGAGATGAGTAAACAATTTATTCCAATAAATACTAAAATTCAGTTGACCGCATCATATAATAATTTAAGAACAAATTTGTTCATTAACGATGAGTTGTTGCCCTATGTAAATAGTAATTTTATTGCAACTTTTAGTTATGATACCAAATTGATGAATGCGCTCTCAATCAACCATAATATAAGATATAATTACTCAAAGGGCGCACAGGGTAATGGAGGTAACAGTACATTCAATTTCAGGGCTACACGTATAGATAATTTTCTCTCGCTAATCTATAATTTAAACGGAAAGCTAATCTTAGAAGCTAATGGTCAATACCTTTTTAACCAGTTAGAGAAGAATGCTACTTCAAGACTTTTTTTGATCAATAGTGGGTTAAAATATAGATTTTCAAAACCAAAAATCGAATTGAATTTTGATGTAACTAATCTTTTGGATGAAAAAAAATACACCACTATCTCTATTGCGGGTAATCAACAATTTGAGGGGGTTTATAATTTGAGAGGTAGAATGGCTATTTTAAGATTAAGCTATATGTTTTAGCATGCTAAATTAGATTAACCTGGTTTGCGCCCAGCCTCATAACCGGTAACCCTTTCTTCAGCATTGCATAGGGCTTTAAGACAAAAAGTTTACCAATTAGACATAACACTCTAATAGATGCCTTGGCACTACCTCATAGCTACCTCGAAGCTACCTTATAGCTAGGTAATATCAAGCTAACACCTACACCTTACTAGCATCATCCCTAAACCTATGTTTTCTATGTAACTATGTGGTAAAAAATCTATCCCCAAAATCTCCTAATCTGTGGCTATCAATTAAGCACCTAAGCCCCTTAACTAATCTGTGCATCTGTGGCTAAAAAGCCCTTAACCTGGTTTGCGCCCAGCCTCATAACCGAAAACCCTTCCTTCAGTATTGCATGCGGCTTTAAGACAAAAAGTTTACCAATTAGACATAACATTCTCACCAATAGATGCCTTGGCACTACCTCGAAGCTTGCTCGAAGCTACCTTATAGCTAGGTAATGCCAAGCTAACACCTACACTTTACTAGCGTCATCCCTAAACCTATGGTTGCTATGTAACTATGTGGTAAAAAATCTATCCCCAAAATCCCCTAATCTTTGGCTAACAATTTAGAAAGCTTAGCCAGTAATCTGTGCATCTGTGGCAAAAAGCCGTTAACCCAGTATATACCCAATCTCATAACTGACACCCCAAGCCATTGGCTATAAGATCGACCATTGACCATCACCAAACAAGCTTCATCCTCATCTATAATTAAAATTTGCAAATCGAATAAAATTGCTCCAATCGTAAACATTCAGATCATGGATCCCTTCCCGAAAATGATAACCGATTGATGACTCGATAATAGGTTTGTTTATTGCAGGTATGTTTGGTGAAAGTGAAAGCTTTTTATGATAAAGCTCGTAAACTGGTTTGGCATTGATCAAAGATAGGTACGAACCCTGTGGATCTGCCCAACGATCTTGCGTAGCATTGGTTGTGTAGATTGGTCTTGGGGCAATTAGGCCGATTAACATATGTTGATCAACTGGTAAATTCTCTTCATGATTACTAAATTGTTTGTACTTATTATTGAACCAATAACCAAATTGCTTATTGATGAGACTTACGGTTTCGCCATATTTTCTTCTTGATAAAGATGCGCCACTATTTCCAGAACAACTGCTAAACACCATAGCGAAACGGTGATCTTGCGCACCTGCCCATAATGCTGTTTTTCCACCACGAGAATGACCAACAATAGCAACTTTTTTAAAATCAACCGCTTTATCTGTTTCAAAGTAATCCATTACTCTACTGGCTGCCCAGGCCCATGCACCTATAGCTTTCATGCCGTTGTCCATCGTTAATTGTTCTGGATAAAGTTGCTTTAGTATACCGTTTTGATAATTGTCTTTGTTGTCGGGTGCCACATCACCTACATGAAAAGCGGCAATTGCATAACCACTGTCGATCACCATCTCTGCCGGCCAGAAGGTACTTTTCACAGTTCTTGTAGGGTCGGTATTTCTTTTGCCACGATTGTTGATCAACAAGAAAACTGGGGCAGCCTTTTGTAAATGGTTAGGGATAAAGAGCACCACGGGAATTTGAATTGAATTTCCCTTATTCCAAACAGTAATCTCTATTTCTTTTAGATGTGCACGACCTCCCATTGCATTATTTACCTCATTAGTGATTTTGAATTTGATGCTATCCAGATTTTTAGGCATCTGACCATAAACATTTTCTTCGAATAAGGATAATACTTCTGGCCTACGATCCTTTTCCCATGCTGCAACACTATTAACCTTTTGGCCTTTAATGGTCTTTAATAGGGCTGGCAGGGTATAGGTTGGTACTGTTGTTTCATTATAATTTACAATCTCACCCATAAACTTATCTGTTTTCTGGGCATAGATGTAATTTGGAACTAGAATGAGGAAGGGGAACAGATAATAGATTCTGTTAATTTTCTTTCTCCATGGGTGATGGACTTGTTTGGCAGATTCGTTTTTCATTATTAGTTCAGGTTTGATTAGATCACACTATTTGGTTTGTTAATCATCGTTCTTCGTAACCGAAAATAGATAATCCATTTTCAATGATCTTAAATTGACTTAGCGTTTTTATATAAAAAGAGCTAAAAGTTGTAGGGAACGCTCCCATAATGGGATAAAAGCTAATTGTACGGTATTTTTTTACTTAAAATCAATGTTTTTAGGGCAAAAAAGGTTAAAAGATCTTTGAATCGTCAAGAAATGTTCTAATTTTTTACATTCTTCGTAATACCATAGATAGTATTTAGCTTTAAAAATGCAAGATGAATGCTTACTAAAAATATCAATGGAGCTTGAATCGCTTGAGCTCTTAATTGAAAATGACGCTGTAGATAAAAGTACTATAAATCATATCAATCAAAGATTAGGTCTACTCAATGCACTAATTGATGTAATGCACGTCAATAAGTCTGAAGACGATCTGCACATCATCCATATTGCATATCAGTATTATAGGCTGAAAGAAAAATGTGCCAAAGATATTTTTTAAAAGGCTAAGTGAGCCCGGAAGTCCGAGAGTCCATTCCCCTCGGCAGTGCATGTAGCATACGGTTTACCACAAAGAGACATGAAGAACACCAAGGTTTCAAAAGTTGAGTAGCCCCCAAAAATCCCTTAATCTGTGGCTATCAATTTAACCGTCCAAATCTGTGCATCTGTGGCAACAAGAAAGCATATTGCATGTATGTAGAGAAAAACGCCTTATTTACCTGGTTAAATTCTAAACTTGGTGTCCTTTGTGTCTTTGTGGTGAGTTAATAATAGCTCGATAACCCCAATTATCCTCATTTCTAGTTAAAATACTGTTAGGTTTTGTTAAATAATGCAAAAGTATTGTTGTTTTAATCAACGTATTTTACAATACACAATGATGTCTGAAGTTCTGGGCAATCTAAAAACCTAAAAATGAAAAAATACAAGTCATTTAACGTTCTTGTTGTATTATTGTTGGTATTGCAGACCTTTTCTTACGCTCAACAAAAAAACAAATCTTTTTCTCCGGGAACACTATTCCATGATACCAATGGAGATTTGATCAATGCCCATGGCGGCGGGATTATTTTCATCAACAATAAGTATTATTGGTTTGGAGAGAAAAGAGGTAAACACCAATCTGAAGGTGTAAATGTCTATTCTTCAAAAGATCTTTACAACTGGAAGGCCGAAGGTCTTGCATTGGCACAATCAAAAGACCCGAACAGTGACATTACCGAAGGCTGTGTCATGGAACGCCCTAAAGTTATCTACAATAAAAAGACAAAAAAATATGTGATGTGGTTTCATTTGGAACTAAAGGGCAAAGGATATGCTGCAGCCAGGGCAGGTGTTGCCACAAGTGATAAAATTACAGGCCCTTATCAATTTCTTTCCAGCTTCAGACCCAATGGAAACATGTCAAGAGATATGAATTTGTTTGTAGACGATGATGGCGCTGCGTATCACATCTATTCATCTGATGAAAATATGGACCTCAGAATAGTTAAACTTGCACCCGATTATCTTACCGCTACCACTCAGGATACCCTTTTGTTCCGTAGACAGCGTGAAGCCCCAGCCTTATTTAAAAAAGATGGAAAATACTATCTAATAACTAGCGGCTGTACCGGATGGGCGCCAAACAGGGCAAGTTGGCATGTTGCCAACAATATTTTTGGTCCGTATGAACTTAAAGGTGATCCCATGTTGGGGAAAGATGCCGCTAAGACATTTGGCGGCCAATCCACTTATGTGTTGCCAGTGGCTAAGAAAAAAGATGCCTTTATATTTATTGCAGATCAATGGAACCCCAAAGACCTGAAAGATAGCAGATACCTTTTCTTGCCTATAAACTTAAAAAATGATCAGATAAGTATAGGCTGGCTGGATAGCTGGAATATGAACTGGTTCTCAAAAAATAATAATTAGCTGTACCCTCATGATGATTAAAAATGCCTTTAAATTAGGCCTACTTAGCGCTCTTGTCTTTCTGTATTCCATAGCAAATGCGCAAAAGCCATATTGGTTAGATGAAACCGTTAACGAAGTAAATAGGATGCCCATGCATGCCTCTTATTTTGCCTTCGAAAATGAAAAAGCAGCACTCAAAAATGATTGGAACACCTCTGCCAATTATCAGACCTTAAATGGCGATTGGAAATTTAAATGGGCAGAAAAACCCGCAGACCTTCCAGTTGATTTCGAATCTCCAAAATTTGATGATAGCAACTGGAAAAAGTTCAAAGTTCCTGGAAACTGGGAATTAAACGGTTACGGTTTTCCCATTTATACTACATCCGGATTTGAATTTGCATACCTAATGGGAGGGAAGGTAGATCCGCCACTGGTACCCTTAACGTTTGATCCAACTGCAGTATACAGACGTGAAGTTGAATTGCCTAAAGACTGGAAAAATAAACAGATAACCCTGCACATTGGTGCAGCAAAATCTAATTTATCAGTTTGGGTAAATGGTAAGTTTGTTGGGTATGGTGAAGATAGCAAACTCCCATCTGATTTTGATATCAGCCCTTTTCTTGGTCCTGGGAAAAATCTGATCGTCCTTAAAATCATGCGCTGGGGCGATGGCAACTACATCGAAGATCAAGACATGTGGCGACTTAGTGGTATCACCAGAGATTGTTACCTCGTAGCCCGGAATAAAGTACACCTTTACGATTTCGAAGCCATTCCAGATTTGGATAGCCAATACAAAAACGCTTGGTTAAACCTAAAGCTAAAACTAAATCAGCCAGCGGTAGCAATGGCAGATCTTATATTGAAAGATGGTAACCTGGTGGTGAAAAAACAGTCGGTAAAATTCGGAGGTACAGATAGTGCTTTTTATAAAATGGAAGTGCCATCACCACGCTTGTGGAGTGCTGAATCGCCAACTTTGTATGATTTGTCTATCGTTTTGAAAAATGATAAAGGTGAAGTTATTGAAATTATTCCCCAGCGAATTGGGTTCCGCAAAATAGAAATCAAGAACGGACAGTTTCTTGTCAATGGAAAAGCAGTGCTGATCAAAGGGGTAAACAGACATGAGACCGATCCGATTACTGGGCAAACCATTTCTAAAGAAGCCATGTTGAAAGATATTAAACTGATGAAACAATTTAATATCAATGCCGTTAGAACAAGCCATTATCCGAATACGGAATATTGGTTAGATTTATGTGATCAATATGGGATTTATGTAGTAGGAGAGGCCAATATCGAATCTCATGGCATGGGTTATAATATTACAGAAACAATGGCAAATAGGCCAACTTGGGTTTCTGCACATTTAATGCGGGTACAACGCATGATCGAACGTGATAAAAACCATGCGTCAATTGTAATCTGGAGCATGGGCAATGAAGCAGGAAATGGCTACAATTTCTATTCCTGCTATTTGTGGATGAAAGCCCGTGACCATAGTCGCCCAGTTCAATATGAACGCGCAGTGGCTGATTATCGCACTTTTACTTACGAATGGGATTCAGATATCATTTGCCCAATGTATCCATCACCAGATGGAATGTTAGCCTACGCAAAAAAGAACCCATCACCAACACGACCGTTTATCATGTGCGAATATGCACATGCAATGGGCAATTCCCTAGGTAACTTTACTGATTACTGGGATGTCATCAGAAAGAACAAACATGTCTTTCAAGGTGGTTTTATCTGGGATTTTGTAGATCAGTGTTTTCAACGGGTAAATGCAAAAGGAGATACAGTTTACACCTACGGAGGAGATTATGAACCAAAAGAAGCAATTACAGATTGGAACTATGCAGCTAAAGGGATTTTCTACGCTAATAGAACACCATATCCGCATGCTTGGGAAATGAAAAAGGTTTATCAGGATATCCATACCTCATTGAAGGGAAAAAATACCATTGAAGTTTACAATGAAAAGTACTTTACCGATCTGGCAAATGTTAAACTAGAATGGGAAATCATTGCCGATGGGAAACGTGTTGAAACCGGTGAACTGCAATCTTTAGCTATTGATCCACAACAGACCAAAAGTTTAACCATACCTTATAAACAGGTAAACAAAGGTGAAGTTTTCCTAAACCTCACCTATAAACTAAAAACAGCTGAACCGTTATTGCCGGCAGGTCATATCTTAGCAACAGAACAGTTGAAACTTGGCGGCGACTTTACCAATGACATTACCTTGGCCGCAACTGGGAAAATAAACAAAATTGAACATAACAATGAAGTTGTATTCAGCGCTCCCAATGCCAAGATCTCATTTGATAAGCAAAAAGGTTTAATGAAAAGTTATGTCGTTAAAGGAAAAGAGATGCTGGATAGTCAGTTTAGGTTAAAACCTAATTTTTGGCGGGCACCAAATGACAATGACTATGGCGCTAACCTGCAGCTCAATCTAAAAAAATGGAAAGTCGCATTCGACCAAGCAAAACTACTCTCCTTTAATACAGAACTAAAAGACAATAAGGCCATCATTACCACCACATTTGATTTGCCAGCTGTTGCAGCAAAATTGATGATTAACTATACCATCAATAGTAGTGGAACGATGTTGGTTAATCAGCAGTTAAAAGTAGATACCACTAAAAAGACAGAGATTTTGCCGCGTTTTGGAATGCAATGGATCTTACCCACAGGCTTCGAAAATGTGGAGTATTATGGACGTGGTCCCCAAGAAAATTATCAGGATCGCCAATATAGTGCACATCTTGGCATCTATAAACAATCGGTAAAATCACAATACTTCCCGTATGTTACACCACAGGAAACGGGCAATAAAACTGACCTGAGATGGTTCAAGATTACCGATAAAAGTGGCAAAGGCATAATGTTAACCTCGGCATTGCCATTGAGCATGAGTGCACTTCATTACTTCGATACCGATCTTGATGATGGAGATAAACGCCATCAAAGACATGCTGCAGATTTAGTAGAACGCCCACAAACACAGTTGAATATCGACTTTATGCAAATGGGCGTAGGTGGAATTGATAGCTGGAGATCTAGGCCAATGGAAAAATACCAACTGAAATTTAAAGATTATAATTATAGTTTCCTCGTAAAACCAATTGAATAAGATGGCTTTTAAGAAATATAGCATCATAAGTCTGTTAGTCGGCTTAACCCTTTGCGCAAATGCACAACAAGGCAATGGTGTCATGAAAATTAAAATAGATTTGGCAAATAAGGCCCAGGTCATTGAAAACATAGGTTCTTCTGGTTGTTGGTTTTCAGAAGGGATAGGTAAATATTGGCCAGTTGCAAAGAAAGAAAAAATAGCACAGTTGCTTTTCAGTCAAAAGATAGATAAGAGTGGCAAACTAGAAGGAATTGGCCTGTCTGCCTGGCGTTTTAATGTTGGTGCTGGTACCCTTGAACAGGGCGATAGCAGTGGCATTGTAGATTTTAGAAGAAGAGCAGACTCTTTTTTAAATCCTAATGGAACATACGATTGGAATAAACAGGAAGGACAGCGTTTCTTTCTTAAAAAAGCAAAAGAATATGGAGTAGGTACACTAATTGCTTTTTCAAACTCTCCACCAGTTCAGTTCACTAAAAATGGCTTGGGCTATAAAACGGAGAAAGATTATATTTCTAATCTTCGGGAAGATCGTTATGAAGCATATTCAGATTTCTTAACAGCTGTAATTAAACATTTTGATCAAGAAGGACTCCATTTTAGTTATGTAGCTCCCGTAAATGAGCCACAGTGGGATTGGTTTAAAAAATATAAAGAGGCCGATCAGGAAGGTTCACCATGGACCAATGCCGAGATCTTTAAAATTACCAAAACCCTCAATACCTCACTGGAAAAAGAACAGTTAAACAGTAAGATCTTGATCAGTGAAGCAGGAATGCTCAACTATTTATATGCTGGACCAGGGAAAGCCAATAATCAGATCCAAAACTTTTTTGATCAAAAAAGCCCTTTTTATGTAGGCAACCTGTCTCATGTTCCTAAAATCATCGCAGGACATAGTTACTTTACAGAGTCAAATAATAAAGTGCTTTTCGAAACAAGGAAGCATCTGGCCGATACCGTTAAAAAATATGCTGTTAACTATTGGCAATCAGAATATTCCATGTTAGCAGATGGTTTTAAAGAAGGTGCCAAAGGCGATAGAAGCGCAATGGATTGTGCATTGTTTTTAGCTAAAGTGATCCATTCAGATCTCACCATAGGCAATGCAACTGCTTGGCAGTTTTGGAATGCCTATGAGCCAGGAAGTGCAAAACGAAATACTAGATATTATTTGATCGCACTTCAGCCCAATCCAGACTTTAAAGATGGTGAATTTGAAGTCACAAAAAACTTATGGGCATTAGGTCACTATAGTAGGTTTATTAGGCCTGGAATGAGCAGAGTGATCACAGAAACCATTACTGATAATGAACAACAGAAGAAGGATCTGATGATTGCTGCGTTTAAGGATAAAAACAATAAGCTGGTGCTCGTCATTACTAATTACGGCACAACTGAGCTCAATTTGCAATTGGACATCACACACGGAAGGAAATACATTGCCACACAGACTTATTTAACCAATGAACAAGAAGGCGTAGACATGAAATTACTTCCTAAGCAAAAGCCAAATGGGATAATCAATATTCAGGCCAGATCAATTCAGACCGTATTGATAGAGTAGTAAAAATTAAGTTTAGGTTAATTGCCAGATTTCAATCTGTTCTGCTCCGTAGCAGAACTATTTGATCTTTCTCTTGCACCTTTAATACTTTTACTGCCAAAGTTATAGGTAAATGATAACCTGAAGATCCTGCTTTCCTGTTTCTGTGACAGCTGGTAATCTTGAAATGGGATGGCACTTTTGATCTTCGTAATACGCTGATTGAAAACATCGTTCAAAGCTAGTTTGATGTTCGCCTTTTTATCGGCAAAAGACTTGCTAAGCCCTAAATCAATCCCATAAATGGGTTTGGCGATGTAAGTGCCGTAAACTTGACTTGATGTATAATTAACAGAGAGATCTGCAGTTAAAGATGGATCGATGATGAAATTATGATTTGAATTGAAAATAAAAGTTGTCTTTCCATTTTTGAAAGCAAAGCCCATTAAATTTGGAGTGCTGAACTGACTGTAATATACTGTTGCATCATTATCGGCACTCCACCATTTAGTAATAGATAAAGAACGATTGATATTGAAACTCATGGTTTTTCTTGAAGCTAAATTCTGATCAAACAATAACAAAGTTTTATTTACGCTATCGGTTAATAAAGTGGTCGTCATCACATTTCTAGTATGGATATAACCTAACGTAATATTGGTCGATTTATTTAATCCAAAAGAAAGATCAAATGAATTTGCATATTGGGGTGAAAGAGAAGGATTACCCTGGGCTAAAGTATATAAATCGGCATAACGAATAAAGGGATTTAATGATTCGTAATCTGGCCTATCGATCCTTCTGCTATAAGAAAATGTCAATTCGTATTTGTCCGACAGGTTTTGGTTGATGGAAAGGCTCGGGAAAAAATCGATATAACTAGATTTTACCACGTTCTGTAGCGTTGTAGAATTTCCTTCAGTATGCGTAAGCTCAGTTCTTAATCCAAGCTGGATAGCTGTATTACTGAAGCTTTTATGGAGATTTGCATAAGCAGCATTAACTTGTTCCTTGTAAATGAAACGGTTTGTTTTTGTCTCATCATTTACCCATTCATTATTGTAAGAAGTTTCAGATCTGAAATCATTATCAGTAGTTACATGACTGCTTTTTATACCAGTCTCAAGTTTTGTCTTATCATTGAAAACATAAGTGTAATCTATTTTTCCAGCAATTATTTTCACTTTTGTCGGCGCAAAATTTCTGAAGATCAGTGGTGCTTTATAACTAGATCCTGCCGGATTAAAAAAGTAGTTTTTATAAGTAGTTAGCTCACTATTATGTGTTTTTGAATAATCAACATCTATGTTTAACTCTTGTCCCATGGTATCGATTACCGATCTGTAATTCAAATTATACGTCTGATTTTTAAATTGGTTTTTACCTGGGTTTTCTGCCCTTACAATAGAATCAATCTGCAAAGGGCTATGTCCAATCAAAGTATTGATCTTATCACTTGTTACCGTAGCATTATGATATCCACTGGTCATGAAGCCTATAATGTTTTGATCATTTAAATAATAATCTATCCCAGCCTTATAGCTATTGTTTTTTACGAAGTAGTTTTGTATGCCCCGTTGATCAAAATAAGTCTTTTCATTGTCCAATGTATTACTTCTGGTCACATTCAGGTCTTCCAATTCCTTGTTATTGGTATAATTATAATTACCAAATACATTGATGTATTTAGTTCGGTGATTTAGGGATACTCCAATGTCCGACTTATAAAAATTTCCATACCCAGCCCCAACATTGATTGACCCATTGGTGCCAAAATCTGATTTCTTCTTAAGTTTGATATTAATAATCCCACCCGTACCAGTCGCATCATATTTAGCAGATGGATTAGAAATAATTTCGATGGTCTGAACCGAATTTCCATTTGTAGTACGAAGCAAACTGGTAAGTTGTGTCGCCGACAAATAGGTTAACTTATTATCGATCATTACACTAACGCCAGATTTTCCTTTTAAACTAATATTGCCTTCGTTATCTACAGTAACTCCAGGTGCCTTAGAAATGATTTCTAAGACAGAATTGCCAGCTGCTAGCGAACTATTTGCAATATTCAAGATTATTTTATCACTTCTTCGTTCTATTAAAGGTTTTTTGGCCGTAATCTGAACCGTATTCAACTGTTGCGTTTTGGGCGAATAGTTGATAGGGTCAATAACTAGCATGGTGTGAAGAGAATCTATTTGATATGGACCTTTATACGCTCTTTGTCCGGCAAAATCGCCAACCGCAATCAGATAACTTCCCACAGGCAGAGACGCCAGTACAAATTCGCCTTTTTCATTGCTAATGGAACCTTTTACCAGGGAAGTGTCTTTCGCCAAGTAAAGATTTATAGTAGCAAATGGCAATGGAGCTTGTTGCGCATCAAAAATCTTACCCCTAATTTCACCAGATAATGTCTGATTTTGAGCATGAAGAGATAGAAATGCAAACAAAAAAAAATGCAGCAACATTAAAAAACTAAAAGCTCTTGTCATCTTAGTAAAGGCAGATATTAGGGTTATGCCGCTAAACTAAAAGAAAAATATGGCTTCAATTTCAGGTTTAACATTGTTTAACAGAATGGAATCAAGTTGCTTAGGCATTAGCGAATAACCTATGGACAGTATCCAAATCTTATACTTGAAATTGAACCAATGAACAACCAATGAACAATTGAACTAATGAGCCATAGAACCAACAATTGAACCAGTGAACCAGCAACCTATACATCCAGACCATGAACCATCAACCATGATCTATGAACCAATGAACAATTGAACTAAATAACCCATTGGTAATGATTATTTTACAATACTTTAAACATTTCAGCTCTATTGATGTTTGTTAATCAGAAGACCTCATTCTATCGGGCTAGAGTAGTTAAATTTACATTCTTATTTCCTACCTATTGTATGATGAAATTAATTTCTCCTTTATTCCTACTGTTGCTAATATGCAATGGAGTAGTGATGGCTCAGTCAAATACTGAACCTATATTAAATCAAAAGTCTATTCAGCTCAATCTTGGTACTCAGGGTATCGGTGCAGAATTTAGCTATGGTGTGTTACCCAATCTCGCTTTAAGAGCTGGAGCCAATTTTATTCCATTTAAGGCAAATGATATCTTCAAGATCTCGGGCTTTAATTCTACTTCCCATGTATCTGCTGATTTTTATAATGCCCATGTACTGGCAGACTTTCGTCCATTTGAAACTGTTGCCTGGTTGCGTATTGTAGGTGGTGTGGGTTACTTTTTTAAAGCAAATGGTAAGGTGAGAATTATTCCCTCTGATGATTATAAATACGGAGATCTGGTACTTACCGATGATCAGATTGGTTACGTAGATCTAAATGTCGATTGGAAAGGTGTAGCTCCTTATATCGGAATTGCATTGGCCAGAACATTCCCCCTCGGAAAGTTCAACGTCAATTTAGATTTGGGCACCTATTATCTAAGTAAGCCAAAAGCTACTATTATTGGTACTGGTCTGCTAGAGGGCAATTCATCCCAAACTCAGCAATTCCAATCCAATATCAAAGATTATAGGTGGTTACCTGTCCTTCAAATCAATTTTAATTATAAACTTTAAAAATAGCAATCATGTATAGAATAAAATTAAGTGTCCTTGCTTTGGTATTGCTCACGTTGTCTGCATGTAAAAAGCCAACAGAAAATATTCAGATTGTAATTGATACAGATGTCATCAAGTATACCGCAATGATCAATGTTACTGATGGTACAAACGGTAATGCAGCCCCTAGTAATGCAGTAATCACTATTTCGGGTGCAGCAGCAGCTGATATTTATGAGCTTTCTGGTAAAAAAGACATTCACCTCAACGCTGGTATGGTTACCATCGGATTGCACCCAAATGTTGTGCCTAAAGCAAGTGAACCCATAAAGATTACTGTTGAAATTACTGCTTCAGGTTACAACAAAGCAGCTAAGGAAGTGGTCTTTACCGCAGATCAAAAACAACAGGTAGTTGACATTAGCCTGATCAGAACAGGCTCAACTACACCACCAGTAGTTACTCCTCCACCACCAGTGTATAATACCACCTCGTTAACCTTTACAGGCAGATGTCCAAGCCGTCCAGATATCCAGGTAAGACCAAGTGTTTATGTTTACTTTAGAAAAGCAGGAACAAGCGCGCCTTTCCAATATCTCGATTATATGGATAAAGGATACATCAGCACCAAGTTGTTGGCTTTAAATGAAACCTACGAATTTCAGATTGTTTATGGTGGCGAAACTTATAAAATAAGCCAGAAAATAGAGCAGACCAGTTATAACCTTACCATTGACATGCCTGCAGCCTGTAAGTTCTAAACTTTATTTTGCTTCACTGTGCAGGGTTAAGCAAAATATTTCATTCTTAGTGTAAACTGCTACATTCCGCATTTGCCAAAACATGAATCCTTTGTAGTAATTCAACTGGCGAGGGGAACGGACTCCCGGACTTTCGGACTTTCCGACTCCCTTCCATAAATTTTAATTAGTTTTGCAATATGAATAGGATAGGAAGAGCACTTTTAAATTACATGATCAAAGGATTATTGATTGTAGTGCCAATTGCCCTAAGTATTTTTATTGTAGTTTGGGCAGTTACAACAGTTGATAGCTGGGTAAACGTGAATAATATTTTGGGAATGGACCCTACTACTGGAGCTAACCGAAATATTCCAGGGCTTGGGCTCGCTTTGGTTATTGCTATTATTTTAATGGCGGGTATTTTTGTAACCTATTTTGTAACCGAACCAATGTACAACTTGTTCAAACGTACCATGAACAAGCTACCTTTGTTTAATTTTATCTTTACCTCTATCAAAGATCTAACAGAAGCTTTTGTTGGAGATGAAAAGAAGTTCAATCATCCCGTATTAGTAGAAGTGGAAGGTGGCCTAAAAAAGATCGGGTTCTTGACACAAAATGATTTGACAAAATTAGATCTACCTGGTGATGCCATAGTATATTTTCCTTTTTCATACTCCTTTGCTGGCCAAGTTTATGTAGTAAACAAAGACAGGATTAAACCCTTAAATATGACCGCCGCCGATGCAATGAAATTGGTAGTAAGTGGTGGTGTTAGTCATTTCTAATACGGTTGTTTGTTCTTCTTCGTACTACAAGAACTGCCGAGGGAACGGACTTTTCGGACTTCCAGACTTTCGGACTCAATATCGTCCGCTCGATCTCGTCCGCGTTTGTAACCTACTGTGTACCCACATCTTTTAATAGGAATCATGACGCTTGAGGGGTTCGTTTTTGCGAGCTTTTCGCGAAGATA